>Ga0207889_1000015_pt1 | contig 257913 bp, 238 predicted proteins | sample LinPmetageLP47_FD_184058 | JGI IMG/M metagenome (GOLD analysis project Ga0207889, IMG submission 184058) | Marine viral communities from the Pacific Ocean - LP-47 (SPAdes) | ecosystem: Environmental > Aquatic > Marine > Oceanic | place: Pacific Ocean | collected 2011-06-12 | reverse complement strand
GCTGGCGAATCGATGAGAAAACTAGACCAATCCGATCACTTAAGGTAAAACTGGCAAGGACGAAAAAGAAGAAGAAAAAGTGATCGGATAAAACCGAAACGACCGACCGGATTCACCGAAATACGCAAATCACAAAGAGTTCTCAATAGAAAAAGACGACTTTTAAGAGATCATTAAAATAACGTAAGACCATATGTGACAGTGCCTCCAAGGGAGATCACATGTAACCGTACACATGTGTACACTGTGTTTCATCTAGGTGTACACAACAGGTTTAGTCATTTACGATAGTATCCTTAAGGAAATACTCGAAAGGAATGCCATGAGTAAAAAAAGTAAAGCAAGGCGTGACGCGAAGAAAAAGAAGTTAAAGAACAAAAATCATAAAGTAGATAAAAACTTCTCCCCTACTCAGGTTAAATCAGATGGAGGTCCAGTCTTAACTAGCATTGAAAACCCTCTATCCTCGTTGACTCGAGAACAACGAGAGTCTTTAATCGAAAAAATTTCTTCTGAGAGTAAAGTTAAGCTAAAAGAAGGAATCGATGACCTAAAGGAATTCCTTTGTGAGTACTGTCCGTTAACTACTTTATCAATTGTCTCTACTTATTCTTTAAGTCAGGGTGTCAGTGACGATGGGGTTGTTAATAAAGAATCTCCTATTGGGGTTGAGCAATTTCATGTGGAGTTACTACAAGCTTTAATTCTGACGATACCTAAAGATTCTTTAGGTACAAAAATGCCTACGAATAGAGATATTGAAGTTGTTTTTGAGCTAATAAAAGAAATTCAACAAAACTCAACTCAAAGTAGATATAGAACAGCAGAACTCAATCAGTCTAATGAAGAAAAAGCAATATCTACCATTCAGGAGCTGCTAAGAGGACATACTCAAATAGTCCGTAATTGGGGTTTTAACTCTCAGATTAAAACAATAATTACGGAGCTCTACACATATTTTGATTTTGAAGTTAACAACATATTTGGTTTTACAGTCACAGACACTATAAAAGTATTCTCTCATTTAGTTAGTAGTGGCGAACAAAAATTAACTGAAAGATATGAATTTTTGAGTAGCCTTTATAGAACTCATGACAAGAAAAAGCTAATAGATTTATATACTGACCATATAGGTCTCTCAGTAAATGACAAAGAAGAGCTGTTTGAGGATTTAGCTATCGATAGAACTCCCTTCAAACAGTTATTTTTCCTCATGCTTTCTCACTATGACTTATTCACTCCATACATGTATCACATAGATTGTGAAGAATTAAGTCAAGAGTTAAGCATTGCACAAGAGACTATAGTAAAAATACTAAACCATTTTTCACTCGAAAGCGGTGAACTTGCTACCCACAATCAGGATTTCATATTTCTTGATAACCCTATCTGGACAAGACCTATAGTCCAAAGAGAGTCAGAGTACTTCTGTCCACTCCCACAAGTGTTTTTTAGTTTCTCCTTGAACAGTCTAGACAATCTAATCGAAGGTTATGATAAAGACAAACTTCATGAAAGAAGAGCGTTATATCTAGAAGAAAAGATAGAAGAGATAGTAAAAACTAGGTTTCCTGGATCTCATACAATCTCCGGAATACAATGGGATTTTGAGGGAAAAACATTTGAGACAGACCTAATCACCTTCATAGATTCTCATGCACTAATAATAGAGGCCAAATCACACAATATTACCAAGCCAGCTTTGAGAGGTGCTCCGGATCGAATCAAAAAGCACTTCAAAGAAATTTATATTGATCCTAGCGTTCAGTCATTTAGGTTTGCTGAAAAGATTAAAGAATTAATCGAAAATCCGGATACGAATGACCCATTAATCGACAAACTACCAATCGACATTTCAAAAATTAACAAAGTTATTCGAGTTTCAGTTTCGCTAGAGGATTTTGCCACTTTACAAACTAATCTGAAATTATTCGAAGATACTGGCTGGCTACCAGATGGATATGAATCATGCCCTTCAACCAATCTAGCTGATTTTGAGACAATATTTGATTTGCTAGAGCACCCAGTACAAATACTCCACTATCTAGAAAGACGAAGCATAATTCAAAAGCAATATAATCTTATGGGAGACGAGCTAGATTATTTGGGGCTTTACCTATCGACGTTTTTAGCTTTAGGAAACTTTAGTGATTATGCCACAGATCACGTTATAAATATTAGCGGAATGTCTGATTCTATAGACAGTTACTATCAGGCTAAAGATGCCGGTGTATCAATCCAAAAGCCTAAACCTAAAACATCTAAATTATTCACTGAGATATTCAACCAACTCGAAAAACGCTCAACCCCAAGGTGGACGGAAATAGGTTGCATACTAAATATGTATGTACCTGAAGACCAAGTTCAATTGAGCAATATGATAAAAAGTTTGTCCCAGAGAGTGCACCACACTTGGCAACAAGTAGGTCACAAGAACATGATTATTTTATGCCCTCATGAGTCTTCTGAATATTCTCTCGCTGTCGTTTTATACAAGGATGCTAATAAACAATTAAGAGATAAATTCATCAACGAAGCATCAGTACAAGCCTTGGAACCTGATCATGTAAAGCAATGCTTATTAATTGCAAAGAACATTGATGACAACGAAATAGCATACCATTTGATTGGATTGTTTGAGTCCAGATAGCTAAAAGTCCACTTAAATAAACGACACTTTTATTAATTGTAATGATACGCTGCAATCTAAAGGGTGAGGTGCGTGCTACGTCATCCCCCCCCTGAGATTGTGGGTACGAAAATACCTAACGATGGAGTATATATAAACCTACGACATCTCTTGATGACTTACCTCTGAGGTTAGCCTTATCAGGTTGAGAAGTAGACGTACAACGTGTCCTTCTTCCTTTATTCAACACATCATCAATCATTTCTACTTCAGATACTTCAACTTCATTATTATTCCAATCGAATCCAAACTTGTTTACGTCCTTGGGCGCAGACCTAAATGAAAGATTCCCCGTTTTTTCACTTTCAACTTTTACAGGGAAAGCCCAATCGCCATTTTTCAGCAAGAAGGCTATTTCCTTTGACTCTTCACGACTACTCATAAATCCTCCCAACAAGATATATTCTGACCTGCATACAAAAAAAGCTACACACTAAAAGCAAAAAAGCCACCAAGTATTATCTTGATGGCTTTTTTAGGTCTCAATGCCGTGTTAGATCAAAAGGCTCTATTATTGTCTCTACATACGTCTCTACACATGAAAAATAAACCTTTATAAATCAACAGCAAAGGGAGGAACAGGCAATTACATCATGCCGCCCATTCCGCCCATGCCGCCCATATCAGGCATTGCAGGCGCTGCTTCGTCTTGAGGTATATCTGCAATCATGGCTTCAGTTGTAATCATAAGTGAAGCGATTGATGCTGCGAACTGTAGTGCAGAGCGCGTTACTTTAGTTGGGTCAAGAATACCCATCTCTAGCATGTCGCCGTACGTGTCGTTGCCCGCATTATAACCATAGTTTCCGTCGCCATTTTTCACTTCGTTAACTACCACAGATGCTTCTGCACCGGCGTTGCTAGCGATTTGACGTAAAGGCGCTTCCATTGCACGTAGTGCAAGCTTAATACCTACAGTTTGGTCTTCGTTTTCGCCAGTTAGGCTAGCAAGCTTAGCTGCTGCACGAACTAGCGCAACACCACCACCAGGTACTACACCTTCTTCAACCGCGGCGCGAGTTGCATGAAGTGCATCTTCAACGCGGTCTTTCTTCTCTTTCATTTCTACTTCGGTAGCTGCACCAACTTTAATTACTGCAACACCGCCAGAAAGCTTAGCTAAACGCTCTTGAAGCTTTTCTTTGTCGTAGTCTGAAGAAGAATCTTCAATTTGACCTTTAATTTGAGCACAACGGCCTTCAATCGCTTCTTCATCGCCGTTACCATCAACAATAGTAGTATTGTCTTTGTTGATAACAACGCGCTTAGCAGTACCAAGGTCTTCTAGCTCTACTTTTTCAAGGTCTAGACCAATCTCTTCAGAGATAACCGTACCACCAGTAAGCATAGCGATGTCTTGAAGCATTGCTTTACGACGGTCACCAAAGCCAGGTGCTTTAACAGCAGCAACTTTAACAATACCGCGCATGTTGTTAACTACTAGTGTAGCTAGGGCTTCGCCTTCAACATCTTCAGCAATGATCATCAGTGGCTTACCTGCTTTTGCTACGCCTTCAAGGGTAGGAAGCAACTCACGGATGTTAGAAATTTTCTTATCAACCAATAGGATGAAAGGGCTGTCTAGTTCAACAGTGCCGTTTTCTTGGTTGTTAATGAAGTAAGGAGATAGGTAACCGCGGTCGAACTGCATACCTTCAACAACGTCAAGTTCGTTTTGAAGTGCTTGACCTTCTTCAACGGTAATTACGCCTTCTTTACCTACTTTTTCCATTGCTTGAGCAATGATGTCGCCCACTTCTGAATCAGAGTTTGCAGAGATAGTACCAACCTGAGCAATTGACTTGCTGTCAGCACAATCAGTAGATAGGGCTTTAAGCTCTTCAACCGCAGCAATAACTGCTTTGTCGATACCGCGCTTAAGATCCATTGGGTTCATGCCTGCAGCAACAGACTTGTGACCTTCAGTTACGATAGCTTGTGCAAGCACGGTAGCGGTAGTTGTACCGTCACCCGCTTCGTCATTCGCTTTAGACGCAACTTCTTTAACCATCTGCGCGCCCATGTTCTCAAACTTGTCTTCAAGTTCGATTTCTTTGGCTACAGATACACCATCTTTAGTGATGGTAGGAGCGCCGAAAGACTTATCTAGTACTACGTTACGGCCTTTAGGACCTAGTGTAACTTTCACTGCGTTTGCTAGCGTGTTTACGCCTTTAAGCATTTTTGTACGAGCGTCGTTACCAAAACGTACTTCTTTAGCTGCCATGATTAAATTCCTCTCTTAATTCGTTTAACGTTAGTTGTCATTACTCAACAATCGCAAGAATGTCGCTTTCGCTTAGGATCAGAACTTCTTCACCATCCAGCTTTTCAGTTTTAACGCCGTAGCCTTCGCTAAAAATAACGGTGTCGCCAACTTTAACGTCTAGCGCTTTAACATCGCCATTTTCTAGGATGCGGCCGTTACCAACAGCGATAATCTCGCCACGTGTAGATTTTTCTGCTGCTGAACCAGTCAGAACGATACCGCCTGCAGATTTGCTTTCTTGCTCTGCGCGTTTAAGGATTACGCGGTCGTGTAAAGGACGAATTGCCATTTTCAAGTCTCCTGAAAATTTCACTATTCAAGTTAATGATTGTCGACACACAATTATTTGCATGTCGTATGCTTGGGTTGCTCGTTACCGAGCAGTTAAAATCGTGTCTGCGAGGATAAATGGGGGAGTAGCCATGTAAGTTCAAGGGTTTTTGAGCAAAAAAATGTAAAAAAAGTGATTTTAATGCTCAAAGCCTGCACTTAAGGCCAAAAGCACACACTACTTCAGGCGTCTATCTGTATCATTTTGGGTTTTGTCTGAAAATTCACCTTCAAACACATCGCCATTATCTGAGCTGCCCGACTGACCAGACTGTTGCTGATTGAATGGGTTTTCAAACGGGTTGTACTGGCCGCCGCCAGTTTGTTGGTTAAACCCGCCCGCTTGGGTCACTACCCGTAGTTTCATGTGTTTACTTAGCTGCGAAGCAATAAGGTGGCGTGAGCCTGGCAAGGCAAACATAAAGCCAAGAACGTCAGTGATTAGGCCTGGGGTAACCAATAAAATACCTGCAACTACCAGCATTAGGCCTTCTACCATCTCTTTGCCTGGCAGTTCATTACGCTGCATTTTAGCCTGTGCGGTTTGTAATGTTGCTATACCTTCGCGCTTAACAAAATAAGCACCAATGAATGCCGTTAATATCACTAGCCCAATAGTATTCCAGCCACCAATTATCCCGCCCACCTGAACTAATAGGGCAATCTCTACTATGGGTAATATGGCAAACAATAAAAATAAAAACCGCACAACATTTCCTCTTTCATCTAGTCATAGAATAGTATTGGGGTAAAGACCATAATAACAAGCGAAGGTGCAACGCTTTGGGTTAAGTGGCAAACTCAAGCGACCGACGGTAGCTGTGTTAAACTGGGTTTGTGAAAGAATAGCGTATACATCTCGGTCTTACTTTTTATAGGCCAATAGCTTTAGGATAAAGAAAGTCGTTATATGAAGTACATCACCCGTTTATTTTCTTTTGTCGCATGTTGTCTATTTTTAGCATCGCTTGCGCTGCCTGGCTATTCGCAAACTAATACACAAATTACGGCACAAACTTCGCCTCAAACCTCCGCTCCGCCTTCAAATCAGAGCCTGGGTGGGTTCGACGATGTGTTCAGCAACCAAGAAGAATTCTTAAAAGTAGACCAAGCCTTTGTATTCGACTTCAATCAGGCAGACGACACCTTAAGCCTTTCCTTTACCATTGCCGATGGCTATTACCTTTATAAAAAGCAATTCAAGTTAGTGGCTAAGCAAGCCGCCATTGGGGAACCTCATTATCCCAAAGGCGTGATCATTGAAGATGAATACTTTGGCGAATCGGAAGTATTTTATGATGAAGTCACGATAACGGTTCCTATTACACAAGCCACCAACGACGGTATAGTAAAAATACGCTACCAAGGCTGCGCCGATGCGGGCCTTTGTTACGCACCGAATATTAAAACCGTCTATTTGAATGCCCTTGCCAGCAACGCTAACGCCAGCGTCTTGAGCAACAGCGCTGATCCCATGTCGACAGATGAACAGAGTCTCTCGCAAACGAACCCGAGTAGCTCTCAAGCGTCTCAATATTCTCTGGCCGATAAGCTCATTAACAAAGAAAACCTAGCCCTCACCTTGGTGCTATTCTTTGCATTAGGCATAGGCCTTGCTTTTACCCCCTGCGTGTTCCCTATGTACCCCATTGTGTCGGGTATTGTGATTGGCCAAGGTAAACAGGCAAAAGCCAGCAACGCATTTTGGCTCACGTTTACCTACGTACAAGGCATGGCCATTACCTATTCTATATTAGGCTTAATTGTGGCGTCGGCGGGTATGCAGTTTCAGGCTGCACTTCAACATCCGCTCATTCTAGGCATTTTTATTGGCATTTTTGTTCTGCTGGCGTTAGCCATGTTTGGCCGATACGAGCTTCAACTTCCTGCAAAATGGCAAACCCGCTTAACTAATTTAAGTAACAACCAAACGCCTGGCAGCATGGCGGGTGTATTCGCTATGGGTGCGTTATCGGGGCTAATTGCCTCGCCATGCACTACGGCGCCATTAACCGGCATTTTATTGTTTATTGCACAAAGCGGCGACTTAACCCTTGGCTTCATTTCGCTTTATGTGTTGAGTATTGGCATGGGTGTTCCTCTTGTTATATTTGGGATCACAGGTTCTAAATTGCTACCAAGAGCGGGTCAATGGATGAACGTGGTAAAAGTATCGTTTGGATTTATGATGCTGTCGGTGGCCATTGTTTTTGTAGAACGTTTATGGCCAAAAGCATGGCCTGACGATTACATTAACCTGCTGTGGGCAGCCCTTGGTTTAGGGGCATTCGGCTATTATTTTGTGGTCAACGAAGCGAGTAAAAAGGGCATTGCGAAATACGTGCGAACGTTAGTTATTGCGGCAGGCTTGTTCGCCAGTGCGCTACTCGCCTATAACACCCTGACTTCATCTGAAGACACTGCCATACAGCACAGCCAGCTTGCTCATCCAACGTTTATTGTTGTTGAAAACTTAGATGATTTACGCCAACAAATTGCGGCAGCTAATTCACAAGGCAAAACGGTGATGGTGGATTTGTACGCCGATTGGTGTGTGGCCTGTAAAGAGTTTGAAAAATACACATTCCCTGATCCTAATGTCATTAATGCGCTTAATAATACCGTGTGGATGCAGATAGATTTAACCGATACCTCTGCCACCAACACAGCCTTTCAAGAAGCGTTTTCTATTCTTGGGCTGCCGACCATTTTATTTTTCGATGAAAGCGGTAATGAACTAACGCAGTCTCGGGTAACCGGGTTTATGAAAGCGCCGGCCTTTGCTGAACACGTTGAGAATACGTTTTAACGTTATGACGGGTGAGTGACTACACTTCACCGTAATTCAAGGGTGAGCTATGCCCCTAATGTTTCAGTTTTCCCTCACACTTTTTTTTGTTTTTACCTTGTGTGCGCCACTAAAAACGCTAATGGCGCAAGAGGTCGTAAACCAAAACCCGTCTACCCAAGCGCCCAGTTGCTACGATGCCAATCGATTTTGTATCAGCATTTCAGCGCCCACGAATGGGAAGTATGAAGTCTATGCTCAGCGAAAGGTGCCACTGCCCCTTGTGCTTACTCTTTCGGCAAGTGGGCTTACGTCTACTTTACCAACCAGTGGGCTTACGCCCGGGTCGACATCCAGCGTATTTTTTAAACGACGATGACCCTATTTTAATGGGGGTAGTAAAAAGCCCGCGACGGTTTTGGCACTTAATGAAAGTAAGCTGGACTTCAGGAGTGCTGAATGCTGTGCACAATGATGAAGTGATTTATTTGCCGCCGCTGCGCCCAGCTAGTAATTACCCCGTAGTACAAGGTTTTGGTGGGGGCTGTTATGCATTAGATTTTGCGGCGCCGGTTGGCACTCCCGTGTTCGCCGCTCGCGATGGTGTGGTAATAGATACGAAAGATGATGGCCAATTAGGCGGCGCTTCTAAACGGTTTGCTAAGCACGCGAATTTTGTCGCTATTTTGCATGACGATGGCACCACAGGCGAATATTACCATTTGAAATACAAGGGTGTGGTGGTAACGCGAGAGCAAACCGTTAAAGCCGGAGAGCTCATTGGTTATTCTGGTAATACAGGGTTTTCATCACTACCCCATTTGCACTTCGCCGTGTACACAGCCAAGTACGAAGGAAAGTACATGTCGGTGCCATTTGCGTTAAAAAATGAGCCGAATTGAACTCCACTAGTTACATAAGCAGCACATAAAAGTCACATTAGCATTACATGGTCACATTCTTATACACCGCCACGCACCTGTGATAACGCATAGACCGGGAAGAGAACTTTGCGTCGAAAACACCTGATTAGACCAGTATTTTGCTGCGAAATCTTTCACTACCTCTATAATCAACGTCTAAATGAATAAACAACCGGATTAATTGTCTTTTTTTCGTGCAACTGTCATAAAATTTTGCTGAAATAGCAAATACACTGACTTTTTACCGAAGATAGCAGCAAATTTAATGAATATTTTGTTACTGAACGGCCCTAACCTAAATATGTTAGGACAACGTGAACCCGATAAGTATGGCACACAAACGTTACAGGACATCGTTGATGATCTGAGCGCGCAGGCAAAATCGTCTGATGCCACCCTTACCCATTTTCAGTCGAACGCAGAACATGCGCTTATCGACCGTATTCATCAGTCTATGGGCAATATCGACGCAATCATCATTAACCCCGCTGCTTTCACACATACAAGCGTTGCACTTCGCGATGCATTGTTAAGTGTCAATATCCCGTTTATTGAAGTACACCTGTCGAATGTTCATGCCCGTGAATCATTTCGACATCACTCATATTTCTCAGATGTTGCGGCAGGCGTCATTGTTGGCCTTGGTGCCATTGGTTATTCACTAGCCCTGACCGCCGCCATCAATTTACCGCAATCAAAAAATTAACGTAGAGACTGAACATGGATATTAGAAAAATCAAAAAACTCATCGAATTAGTGGAAGAGTCTGGCATTGCCGAACTTGAGATCACTGAAGGCGAAGAGTCTGTTCGAATTCATCGCGGCCCAACTGGCGTTCAAGCGCCAATAAACTATAGCTTTGCTGCACCAGCTCATGCAGCACCAGCTCCGGCTCCAGCAGCACCCGTTGCGGCGGCTGAACCTGCTCAAGCAGCGGCACCTGCAGCGCCAGAAGGCCATGTGGTTAAATCACCAATGGTTGGTACTTTCTATCGCGCATCTTCACCTACAGCAAAACCGTTTGCTGAAGTGGGTCAAACGGTAAATGCTGGCGACACACTTTGTATTATTGAAGCAATGAAGATGATGAACCAAATTGAATCAGACAAATCTGGTGTGGTTAAGGCAATACTGGTAGATAACCAAGACCCAGTAGAGTTTGATCAACCCATGTTCATCATTGAATAAGCAGGCTTCGTACTATGCTAGATAAAGTACTCATTGCAAACCGTGGTGAAATTGCCCTTCGTATTTTGCGTGCCTGTAAAGAACTTGGCATCAAAACCGTTGCGGTACACTCCACGGCAGACAAAAACTTAAAGCACGTGTTGCTAGCAGACGAGTCGATTTGTATCGGTAAAGCCTCAGCAACCGAAAGCTACTTGAATATTCCTCGCATTATTGCAGCGGCGGAAGTCACTAATTCTATTGCTATTCACCCAGGGTACGGCTTTTTAGCAGAAAACGCCGACTTTGCTGAAGCAGTTGAAAAGAGTGGCTTTATCTTCATTGGCCCAACGGCAGACACCATTAACCTGATGGGTGATAAAGTGTCAGCAATTAGTGCTATGAAGAAAGCTGGCGTTCCATGTGTACCTGGCTCAGATGGCCCGCTTACTGGCGACAATGATAAGAATAAAACCATTGCTAAACGCATTGGCTATCCAATTATTGTTAAAGCAGCTGGCGGCGGCGGTGGTCGTGGTATGCGTGTGGTTCGCAGTGAAGCGGAACTTATTAGTGCTATTGAAACTACGCAAGCTGAAGCGGGCGCGGCTTTTGGTAACGCCACCGTGTACATGGAGAAATTCTTAGAAAATCCACGTCACGTGGAAATTCAAATTTTAGCCGATGGCCAAGGCAATGCTATTCACTTAGGCGAGCGTGACTGTTCTATGCAGCGCCGCCACCAAAAAGTGGTAGAAGAAGCACCAGCACCTGGTATTTCTGAGCAAATGCGTAACAAGATTGGCGATCGTTGTCGTCGTGCTTGTGTCGAAATTGGTTATCGCGGCGCAGGTACGTTCGAGTTCTTATACGAAAACGGCGAGTTCTATTTCATTGAAATGAATACCCGTATTCAGGTTGAACACCCAGTATCTGAAATGATTACCGGCGTTGACCTAATTAAAGAACAACTGCGTATTGCAGCCGGTCAGCCTCTGTCTATCGACCAATCGCAAATTCAAATTCGTGGCCATGCTATTGAATGTCGAATTAACGCAGAAGATCCTAAAACCTTTATCCCAAGCCCAGGTACGATTGATATTTTCCACTCGCCGGGCGGTTTAGGTATTCGTTGGGAATCTCATATTTATGCTGGCTACACGGTACCGCCTTTCTACGATTCCATGATTGGTAAGTTGATTACCTTTGGTGAAAGTCGTGACGAAGCCATTGCCAGAATGCGTCATGCGTTAGATGAGCTAGTTATCGAGGGAATTAAAACCAATATTCCTCTACAACGCTCTATTATGGCTGATGAAAACTTCTTTGCCGGTGGTACCAATATTCACTACCTTGAGAAGAAACTAGGCATAGCCTAACAGCATCAAAATTCAGTGCCGTGTTTTCCACGGCACTGCTTTTATCTCCTTTTTTTACTTCTGGTACACCCCTTCTTTTTCTACAACATATTTCCAAACGACTTAAATTACTCGCGCCTATCAGTATCATTTTGCTATGCGCTCTACTGCCCATGCTTAAGCAATTACTAGCTCATATAGTTCATTCTATTTTTACGATTAGGACAATCAAGTTTTAAGGTTTTTCAAATGAACGGGGCGGGCATATACTTAACTCAGTTTCCTAGCCCTCCCTGCTATTGAAACTTTAGTTGTGTTTTATGTGTTTACCCTCATTGGAGTCCACCTCCAGTTTTTAGCCGGTGTCATTCACCGGCTTTTTTTTTCAGTTTTTTCCATCACAAATAGTTACCCTAGTCGCACTTTTTTTCGTATAAGCTGGTTAGGCTTAATTAACTTATTGATGAATTGGACTCGACTGAAATGAAAAGGGTAGATAACGCAGCTGTATTTGTTGTTCTCTTATTTTCCGTATGCGCCAATGCCTTTGCCGAGCGCTTAAGCTTTTCACAGAAGCTTGACATGCAATTTCGTTTTGACGAACGCTCAGACCGAGATCATAGAAATCAGTATAGAGTGCGATATTACCCTTCTGTTTCCCTGTCCTCTGACGATGCGTGGTCGTTAAATAGTTTTGTGGTTACCGGAGAATCTTTTGCATCAAGCCATAATACCTTTGATAGTGATACGTCAGATTACCTTTACGCTAGGCGTTTATATTTACGCTATGAATTTTCTGATGGAAAAATGGAGGCGGGGATCATCCCCACCTATAAGGGCCGAGTTTCTTCGTCAGGGCTATCTAAAGATGGATGGATTAAAGGCATGCGCAGTGTTTATGCCTTGCAAGAGGACAGCGAAATAGAATTGGTTATTGGCGAACTTGACGATACCAACGCCAACAGCGCATTTGATAGTTTCCACCAACTCAATTATGTTGAATTAGAATACTCGGCAAAAATGGGGCAAACCCATAGCTACGAAGTGAGTATCGAGCGTATGACTGACAACAACTTTATTCGGGGTGAATATCGCTTTCAATACACGCCATCCCAAACGTTGTTCATTGAAACTATTCAGCAGCTGTCATCTTCAAGCTCAAAGTTTGTTATTGGCCTGAGCGGAAGAACGAGCGTGGGAAATTACCCTTTGTCTTATTTTTCTCACTATTCTTATGTAAGTGAAGGCTTTGGCCCTAGGGGTGAGCTGACTGAAGATTTTTTGGGGACGGGTCATGGCGCTTCAGCTGAAATAAGCGGAGATATTACTCTTATTGATGACACAGAGTGGTTTATACGTGCCGATGTGGTAGACAGCGTTAGTCGGTTGCTTGCAGGTATAAAGGTGTCATTTGAGCAATAAAAAAGGCCCATCAAAATGATGGGCCAAACAGCAAGAACGCGTACGCACTTTGACAGTGCACTTTTTAATACGGTGGTTCCCCACGCGAAAGTTCAGCGCTGAATGGTTACGTTTATTTAATGATTACAACTGCTTGTGCGTACTGCCATTTACTAAAAAAACTGAGTGAAGTATGGTAGTGTCTACTAACTCAAACGCTAAGAAATAAAAGTTTTTCAATCTTTACCGCTAAGGTAAAAAGGTTTACAAGGTGCCCAAACGTTACGAAGAACTAAAATCTCAACTCCCTGTTTCACGCCTGTCTATCGACGTATTGCTTGCCTTGCGTGTGCTTTACGACAAGCCTGAAAACGACGTGGAGTTATGCCAACAAATTGCTGAGCTTTCTCGCGAGCCCAGCAAGCTAGAACGAGAATACCGCTCTGAGTGGGAAGCCTATGTGTTACGTGAACTAGTATTAGATTTAAAGCAGAACACCCAACGTAGCCCTGCTATTTTTATCGACTCGGTGTTAAGTCGCATTGAAAGCCTTAAAGAAAGCTGCCCTTACTATAAAGCCTATAAACAACAAATTTCACAAGCTACGCCTGCAGATGACAGCACTACCCAGTTATTCCCCACGCCTTGGCGCCAGCAACTTATGATGCTGCTACTGCCTGTCACTACCGTGAAGCCATTGAAACCTACAGAATAGCCAGCACAATAGAAGGTTACTTATTCGCACTCTGAGGTTTATATTGAGACGGGCAGTACCCTCTTTCTACGCCTGCTGGGCGTAACGTTTTGTGTTTGGTTTTACGCCCTGACACCCTTGCACGCCAATTTTTGAAAGTTTTGTGCTTTAAATTCTGGCGCATCAGATTAATAACCTCTTTCTCAGGTAAGCCATACAAGTCTTCGATTGCCTCAAAAGGAGTTCTATCTTCCCACGCCATTTCAATGACGCGAGATTGTTCAACCTCAGTGAGATGCCCTTCAGTATGGCGCTCTAAGGGATAGAGCTCTGATGGATAATCTTTTGACGAGGGCTCTTTTGAGAGATGACCATTTGAAAGCTTATCTAGAGAAAGATGGCCTTTTTCAAAGTTACGCTCTTCTGTGTACTGCTCTTGTGTAAGTTGCTCTTCGGTATCTCGCATAGTTCCGGCTCTTGTTATTTAACACTACTATTACGCCAATTTAGAAAAAATGTTCACCTTCTCTAGCCTTACCTAACCTTACATTTATTTAATTGTTTCAGCCGACATCGTTAGAATGATATCAAGTAGTGCAGCGGCCGCTTTTGCATCAGAGAGCGCACGGTGATGCTGCTCCATTTTAATGTCGAAATGCCGAGTGAGGTTAGCCAATGAATATGAGGGTAACCCAGGATTTACCTTGCGCATTTCTCTCACCGTACACAGCTTGGGTCGTTTAAAAGGAAGCTCTAATCGTGCAAATTCCTGTTTAATGAAGCCATAATCGAAGTTAACGTTATGGGCCACAAATACCGCGTCGTCGGTAAAGCTAGCAATACGTTCAGCCACCTCAACAAATAATGGCGCATCAACCACCATATCATCAGAAATACCAGTAAGACGTGTGATGGTAGCCGGAATTCGTCGCTGGGGGTTAATTAGAGTTTGATAGGTATCGACCACCTCGCCCGCAACAATTTTCACCATGCCAATTTCAGTAATTCGATTGTAGCTGTTGTTGCCCCCAGTGGTTTCAATATCAACCACAACATACGGCTGATTAGGGTCGCGATGCCAATTTACCGTAGTAACAGCAACCTCAAACCCTGCACGTTGCAACCTCTGAATAGACACCAACTGATTGCGTCTTAACTGATCGCCTGGCGCTTTCACTTCTTCAAAGCGTAACTTTTCATCAAAAATCATGATGTCAGGGAAGCCGTCGCTTAACGAGGCAAAATCTTCGCTCATCATTCGAAGCAGGTTAACAATGGCGCTAAGCTCGCCGTGTTTGATTAGGGCATCGATAGGTTCAAGCAAATGGCTGCTCCACATGAATAAGCTATTCACCTTGCCATAGTGGGCTGTCGCCATTTTATGCACGTGGTGGCGAAACTTATCTTTGCTATTTAACCTTTCAAATAAGGCTTCAATACTGCTGCCAAAACGAGCGTAGAAGTTGTTTTGCTTAAGCGATAGAGGCCGTCTATCAAACTCAGTGACCAGGGTATCTTCTTCATATAGCTGTGCCCAAAAGGTTAGCCCAAACAAGCTGCGCCATAATCTGTTCTCGGTGCGCCAACCGGCAATACCTAAGCGTTTATAATGGGCTAACACGCCACGCTCTACCTGTTGATTTTGGCTAACATCAATATCAATAGTGCGGCTTGCATTTCTTAACATATCGGTTACCGCACTGGTGCGCTTTTTGTGGTATTTCCTCGCATAGAAATCTTCAGCAAAGGCCAGCAGCGTATCGGAAGGTGGTGAGTCGATAATGTGTTCTAGTACTTCTTTAACACTATCGGTGTTGCCATCTTTATAGCTTTCTCTTATCCATTTCTCTTTCGCTTTGTCGCTTTGGGCTTGGTATAGCAAAAGAAGGGCCTGCTCTCGGTGCTCGCCTAGTAATTTTAACGCTAGTGCATAAAGAAACTGATCACGATAAAACATGGCTGATACGCCATCGCTATTGGGGAACGTCTCATGGGCTAATGCATTTGCTTGCGCTAAAGAAAGAAAAGGGAGCTTTTCTAAATGGCTGGCATAAAACCAGGCTGCTTCAGCATCTGCTTTACTGTCGAAACGGGTAATATCTGATACCGAATCGCCGCGTGTACGCATAACGCCTAAGTCGCGCATAGAAAATTGATTCAGCCTGCCTTTGGTATTGCCAAAATAAAGGAATAATAAAAATTTTAGCGGTGCATCAAACAAACACACTAAGTAAGTATGCTCATTTAGCCCTTCAGGCCAGCCATGCTGATTAATGCAGGCTTCTAAGCGCGATACAAGCACGGGCTTGGTCAATGATGCCAAACCTTGAGTGGCACCGTATTCACTTAACAACCTTAAAATAGCGTCTTTAGTCAGTACGCCTGCAATATCTTGCAGCGAAGCATGGTGCAAATCGCCGAACCACTTAGCTTCAATCAGCTCGTCAATTTGCTGTTGAGGGTTAGCTATTTCTGCATAAGAAAACTGCGACCTGTCAATTACCGCATATTTACGATTAGCCGCACGCACAATGATGCATTGTTTGTCAGCATCTAGCTGGTTAAAGCTTTCTATAAAACCATGAGCGTCATCACTTAACAACGCAGCATTCGCCCCTTTAAAGAACGCTAAGAACTCAAAAAAGTGGGCTAAGTAATATCGTGGTGGCAAATCTTTTCGCATTATAAAACCAAACTATTGCATACACTAATTAGTGTATATTTATACAGCCCTATTATTCAACCTTTTCCCTTTTTATTTCATGCGTAGGTGCACAGGCGCTTGCGTAGTAGCTTGTAAAGTCATTCTGGCTTAATTGGCAGTCAATCCAGTTTTCTACTTTACTCGTAATAACTATCACAACGTAATTCACATACGAGGAAATCATGAGCTTAACGCGATCGATGGCGTTCTCTTGCCCATATTGCATGGCAGCCAATGATGTAGAAATTGATGAGGTTAATGATGTGGGTCAGGTGCAGGTACTTGATTGCCAAGTATGTTGCCAACCTATAGAACTTGGTGTTTATCAGCAAGGCGAAGACTTAAATATTATTGCGGAGCAGGAAAATGGCTGATAGTGGTACCCATTTTTCGTTGCAGGATATCAATGCTTTGCCGCAACGATATCGCGCCAACTTTGTGAATAGTCTATCTGGCTTTAAATCTTCCTCACTGTTAGGCACCACCGATGGCCGAGTTAACAACTTAGCTATTATTAGTTCTGTGGTTCATGTAGGGGCTAACCCACCATTGCTGGGTATTATTATGCGCCCACACACTGCACAGCGAGATTCTCTGACTAATATTAAGCAGCAAGGTATGTTCACTTTAAATCATGTTCATACAAGTTGGACTGACAAAGCACATCAAACATCTGCGCGGTATGATAATGGTGTGAGTGAGTTCGATGAGGTTGGACTAACGCCTTGGTTTAGCCAGAACTTCAGCGCGCCTTATGTTAAAGAAAGCGCGATAAAGATGGGGCTTAAAGTAGAACAGCATTTTACGTTGTGTAATCAAACGGAAATGATTATAGGTGAAATCCAAGAGGTCTTTATTGCGGGCAGCAGCACTACAGGAGATGACATTGCAAAAAGTGCTATTGCCGAAGATGGGTATATAGATCTTGAATCACTACAAACCTCATGTATCTCGGGTCTGGACACTTATCATAGTACGCAAAAGATAGCCCAATATGCTTACGCAAAACCCGATGTGCCTTTAACACAGGCGAGCGTAACTAAAAAATAATTCATGTTTTGCCAGTGGCGCGCAAACTAATGTTGCGTTGATGCTATAGGACATTGATTTTGCTAGCTGTTCAGGTGAAACTCGTTAATCTAGATCAACAAATATTTATTGCTTTGTGTTAGATCCAAACGCCACGGGTTATAGTATAATTATTAACATTCAAAACCTGCCTTGCGGCAGGTTTTTGCGTTTTAGGCGCTGAGTAAAAAAGAATCATTATCGTTATTATCTCAATTGGAGAGAATTATGAAGTCTGTAAACCGTCGTGACTTTCTGAAATTGTCAGGTACATCTTTGATAGGCCTAACGTTAGGAAGCGTTGCGTTACGTGCGAATGCGCAAGAACAACTACAAGCAGATGATCCAAGCGCGAAAGCATTAAACTACACTGCGGCGTCTACTGTAGACGGTGCTAAATGTAACAACTGCATGTACATTCAAGGTGCCGACGGCGAACAACACCGCCCTTGCGCCATCTTCCCTAACAAATTGGTTAACGCCAATGGTTGGTGTAGTGCATGGGTTAAACGCCCAGGCTAGTAACTCGAATTATCAAAAAAGCCCCAGTCTCGCTCACGTGTGCTGGGGCTTTTTTATGCATTTGAGATAAGGGTCTATAACGAGTTACAGCCCCTTCACAGCGTCTAACAATGCGGGGTTATGTAGTCGGCTCGGTAACAAACCAGGCTTTATATAGGCCCCATGCTTTGCTTGAAATATACTGCCAATGCGTAGCACTTTTTCATCGTCCCATTGCTTGCCAATAAAGCTAATTCCCACCGGAAGGTTTTTCACTTCTCCTGCCGGTACAGTAAGATGCGGATAACCTGCAATGGCCGCTAAATACCCAATTCCAATAAACCCCATTGGGGAATGATCGCCATACACGCCATCAATCAGAAAAGCCGGGCTATTTGAGGGTGCCACAAGTACATCAACTTTATGTTGTGCCATTAGGGCATCAATACCCTTGTCTCTCGCAGTTTCTCTTACCAAGGCTAGAGCCGAAGCGTATTCTGGGCTATTAATGTCATCTGTATTCACTGCTTTTTCGAATATATCTTGATTAAAGAGCGCAAGTTCTCGAGAGCTTGCTTGATTGTAAGTAATAAGTTCCGACAAACTGCGCACAGGAATGTCCGCTGGACTGCCTTCTAAGTATTCGTTTAATGTGTAATGAAACTCGCTAAGTAACACTTGATAAGAGTCGGCCCAAAAACTTTCAGGTTGTTTGAAGTCGCTAATTTCCACCAGCTCAGCGCCTGCGGCAGTTAGGCTATTTAAGGCTTTTTCATAAGTAGAAAGCACATGAGGGTTATCCCCTTGACGGTAACGCACAACGCCTACGCGCACGCCTTTTAAATCGGTCGCCAACATACTTTGCTGCGGTGCATTAAGCATGTGTTTGCTAGCCTCTAGCGTTGCGCTATCTTTTGTATCTACACCTGCCATGATTGATGCCATTAACCATGCATCGTTAACGTTTGCGGTCATAGGACCTGCGGTATCTTGGGTATATGAGATAGGGACAATGTGCGTACGAGATAACAGCCCAACTGTGGGTTTAAATCCTACAATACCGTTCATTGAAGAAGGACAAATAATAGAACCATTGGTTTCAGTGCCCACGGCTAACGACGCTAAACGCAATGCCATAGCAGCACCTGAACCCGACGAAGAACCACAAGCACTACGAGATAACATATGCGGGTTTCGGGTTAACCCACCTACGGCGCTCCAACCACTAATAGAAGATTCAGACCGAAAGTTAGCCCATTCAGAGAGGTTAGTTTTACCTAACACAATGGCGCCCGCGGCTTTAAGGCGAGCTACAATGGGGGCATCTCGCTTTGTGTCATTATCAACAAGTGCCATCGCGCCTGCGGTAGTAGGTAGCTCACTGGTTTCAATATTGTCTTTCAGTAACACTGGAATACCAAACAGCGGCCCTTTACGCATTCTATTTTTACGTGCTAAATCAGCCGCTCTGGCTTCTTCAATGGCATTGGGGTTAAGTGCCAAAATACTATTTACATCACCATCAAGCTTTTCGATTCTAGCGAGATAGCCTTTTACTAACGCCTCGGATGACAACTCACCTGCTGCTATAGCCTGCGCTTGTTCTAGTGCAGATTTATCTAACCAAGCCTCAACAGCTACTGAAAAAGCCCTGTCGTCTGAACGCTCAACAGATGCATTTTTTGTGTTCGGCTTAGATGGTGCACACGCGGTGCAAAGTAAAATAACGGCAGCGTAAAGTAGCGTAGCCTTCATGTGGTTTGTCCCCAAGTTTCTAAGATATCTACATTTTAGTTTTAAATATCTTAGTAGTGGATTGAAACGATTATACATACGAATGCTAGCATATGACGAATACAAAATACTGTGGTAACTATTGACATTGGAATGAGCCTACCCTAAGTTTCTTTCCAGAAATAGACAAGGAAGTGGGCTAGCCGCTCACGGCCAGAGGGCCCTCAGGCCCGCCCCTGGTAGGAAGAATTTCCGCTCTGATTACCAATGAAAGAGGGCAAAGAGAGTGGCTGTACCTTTTACAGCGATTCGGTGAGTCACGGCTTATAAAAGCTATCAAAGATCTGCCAGGTAACAGGAAACCCTATCCCTTAAAGTAGCCCGAGTTCTTGGGGTTCAGCTCCCAAAGCCCTGTGATCTCCCCAACCTTAAGGCAAACCTCAGAGCCGATAGAGAGGTGCGATTAGGTCTTCGATCTATTCGGGGCCTGTTGGCGTCTCTTGGGAATATTCAAAACCAGAAAAGTGATGAGGCGAAATAGGGAAAATGCAAGAGGCGGACATTCGGTTGCTGTTTGATTGCGGAAATCTGAAGTCAGTAATGATCACCAGAGCGCCCCTGGTTGAAGGCTGGTGCTGCAATTTTCGCGAAAGGGTGGCGGCTGTGAGGTGCTCGACTTTCAAAGAGTAAGTCTGCGAACTTTTAAGACTCTGGATGCGACATTTCTGGCTGCAAGCCGGATTGGGTAGGCAATCGATCAACCAAGGACTTCATTATGGCGATGCTCGAAAGAGTCAGTATTACGCCTATGGCTCTCGATACCGACAAGGGTTCTCAGGAGGTTTCTTGGGTTCCGGTCAGTCGCTCAAAGCCAGTGCCAAAGGTGCCACACATATTCTTCGATGACGGAGAGCCTTGGCTCGCGGCCAATGCTTATGCACTCCACAAGTTAGACTCCGTTGTAGGAAACGATATCAAAACAGTGGCCTCAAACATGAGTCACCTAAAAGCCTACGCTTGCTGGCTAGAAGATCATGGGGTGGATTGGCGACACTTTCCGAAGAGAAAGAAAGATCGTTGTCTTTTCCAGTACCGAGGATTTCTCATTGAACAGCGGAAGGCCGGATTGGTTAGCTCCAGCACCGCCACATCGAGAATGGGCGCGATCATTCAATTCTACCGCTGGGCCCAGGTTTATGGCTGGGTTGACCGTAAGTCCATGTGGGAGGATCAGTCTAAAACGATCCAGTTCTATACCTCTGTCGGCTTCTCTCGGACGATGTCTGTGACTTCAAGCGAGTTGGCCATTCCGAATCGAAGGCGGGTTGGTGCGGCATTGGAGGATGGGCTGACCCCTCTAACGGATGAGAATCGAGCGGCGCTACTTACTTTTCTTTTCGAGCGTGGGAAAGTAGAGCTTTACCTGATGACCATGATTGGCTTCTTTACTGGGGCTCGGAGTGAGACCATTCGCACCCTGCGTCTATCAAGCATCGATAACGCCCTGGATGATCCGACAATTCCCTCAATGAAGCGCATTGCGGTGGGGCCTGGAACAGGTGTTGAAACCAAGTACGATGTGAGTGGTGCGCTGCTCTTTCCTGCCGAGCTTGTTCGTCAGCTTGAGCGATATGCTTATTCAGCGCGACGCCTTGGTCGACAGGCGAGGGCCTCCGAAGAAGATCGAACCTTGCTGTTTCTGTCTGAGCGAGGAAACGCCTACTCCGAGACGTCCTTTACAAAACTAATCAGCTACCTGCGTGAAAAGCTGGCTGAGGCAGGGCTTGATCAATTTAGGGATTTTAAATTTCACCAAACACGAGCCACTTTTGGCACCCAGTTAATGCGACTCGCAATGAGCGCCCTTCCGAGCCAGGTCGATGCCATCGTTTTTGTTAGGGATGCCATGCTCCACAAGGATGAGGCGACAACTTGGAAATATGTGAAGTTCATCGAAAAAGAGCCTGTAAAGGAGGCGCTGTCGGACGAATTTTTCAATTTGTATGTCGGCAAAGTTGGCAACGTCGAAACATTAATCGATAAGGTTACATTCAATGACGACGCCTGATTTGTTGATCCAGTATCTAGATAAGGAGAATGCGCCCCGATATGGTTCAAGGTCAGATTTAACACGGTTCCTTTATCGGGGCGGCGCGAGCTTGAGAGCGGATTTGGCGTTCAAAAAAATTGCCGTGGGAGCGCTAGGGGCGATTCGAACAGAGAGGTTGGAGCTTTTACAAGCTGTTAAAGAAGAGCTTGAGAATAGACTTTACGCTGGCCGATCGGAGAAGTCGGTGCCTCATTACCTTGCTACGTTCGTGGGATTTATGAGATTCCTGGATGAGGGCCAGCACTCGTTCAGTCTTGCAAAGCTGGAATTCAACTTCCTGGAGTACGCCGAGTATTTGTTCATTAAGTCTAGGAAGAAGGGTTCGAAGTTGAGCCCGAAGTCAGCCTACATAAAGGCTGCGACGCTGTCGTCGATTTTTGGTTCCATTCTTTCCATACCGGAAACCGTCCGCCTCATTAATAGGACTCGCCTTCGTGCCGTCAAGGAAGCGCCAAAAGCGGTCAGTCGGATTGCTGAGAAGAAAAACTTGGAGGCTACCTTCAAGCAGGGGAATTTCCTGGTCGATATCGCGGAAGGATTGTCTAAGGAAGCTGTTTATGGGCCCCTGCCCCTAGAGATCCCAATCCGAGCCGGTCTGGTTGAGGGCAATGAGGTGTTGCTCCATGCGGGATTGCAAGAGCTTGAGTTGGCAGCTACTCCCAAGCCTGGCTGGGCATATCAGAAAAAGGTCCTCTATCGGGAAGCGTTAAAGCGACGAGAGGCGGTCAGTGATATTTCTCCCCGGAGGGGCGGAGCGAAAAGGTGGCACCTGGTGAACCTGCGAGTCCAGGCAGAGTTTCTGATTTTCCTTGCTCAGACAGGCATGAATTTGACTCAGGCTAGAGAGTTGGGGCGCGGAGCCTTGAAGTATAAGCCGCTCGGCGATAGCTGGCAGGTAAGGTGTTACAAGAACAGGAGAGGAGGTGAGGTAAGCTTTCGAATTTACAAGTCTTACAAGCCCTTTCTTGAGCGATTTCGAGCCTTTGTGAACCATTTCTTTCCTGATTCTCCAAACTTTTTCCCTCAGTTTGATAATTATGGCAAGGGAGAGAGTGTGTCGAGAACGGGGCTTACTCACTTTGTGGCGTTTCGGCAGTTATTTGAAGCACATGGACTTGCTTGGGTTACACCACGAGAACTGAGAAACACCAGGGTGAATTGGCTTTTGCGCCGCTCAGGAGACCCTGAATTAACGGCAGATATGGCTCAGCATACTCGGGAGGTGTTAAAGGACCAATACGAGCGACCTAGTCAGCAGCGAGCTATGGTTGAGGTTGCCCGGTTTTGGAGCAAGCACGACCCTATCAAGCAAAAGGATCTCAAGGCGTCGGTGATTTCCAGCAGTTGCAATGGTGACCCAGAATCGGTGGCCGATAGACCTGGGGGGATAGTTGAACCTAACTGTGTCAATCCATCTGGTTGCCTGTGGTGCAAGCATCATCGCGATGTAGATAGTGAAGACTATATCTGGTCCATTTCCTCCTTTCGGCATCTCAAGACGATTGAGGCAAGCATGACGCTGAGTCGTGAAGAGGTGCCCTCTGACGTCGTAGTTGATCGGTTATCCGAAAAATTGTCGTGGTTTAAGAACTCTAGTTCCAGGCGTGCTGGCTGGGTGTCAGAAGCGCAGGAGCGGATTGAAGAGGGTGATTACCACCCTAATTGGGCCCCAATTATTGAGCTTCTGGAGCAGTAATGAACGCTGACACTTTGCGCTTTATGTCGCCATCCACGTTGGTTACGGTCGACTCGCCGTTGTATCGACCGCCATGCTTTCCGCCACCCAGAGATTGGGCGGTATCGGTCGACAGCGAAGGTGCCCCGCTGTCCCTATATGGTGATGATTTCTGGGACTTTCGGGCGTTCGAGCGCTCTGCGACCTTCAATTTTAAAAAGGACGGGATTTCTGATGAGAATGTCTTTCTTGTCAAGCAGGTTGTGCTCTTGGTGCTTTATCATCCGCGACTTTTTCCTGGGCGAATTAGGAGTTGTGTTTACTCGTTTGGAGCCCTGACAAAGATTGCAAGCGTCTGCGATAGTAAGGGAGTGCTGATCTCGGACGTTGAGAGGTTTCCGGCGATTCATCAGGAGATTGCTGATGCTCTTCAGTGCGCCAGTTTTAAGGTTTACGTCAACTTTCTACATAGATTGAGATTGCAATCAGATGTTCTTGGCTTTGAGGTATTCGGAGGGAGAGGTTTGGCGCTCCTGGCGTCGCAGATAAAAGGTCATGAGAAGGTTCAAACTCCATATATTCCACCCAGAATATGGGCGTACCAGGTTAAGAGGTTGAATGAGTGCCTGGACGATTTTTTCGAGCATGAGCAAGCGCTGGGAAGCGCATTCAGCTGGTTATCAGAAGCGTATACGTATAACGCCTCTTGCGTAAAGGATGTTAAATACCATTCACCCTTTTATGAGCCGCACGTTTACAAAAAAAGAGTGCTGTTTGCAGGAGGGTTTGAAGGATTTTCTGTGGAGTATGGACTTTCAGGGCTTTTCGAGAAATGGCTGGGCGTACCGCCTCTCATCTACAGGAGTACCCGCTTTACGGCCTATCTCAATATGGTTAAAGAGGCGGCTCTATTTTACATCATGAGCTTCTCCCTTCAGCGCCTGAATGAGGTGAACTCGCTCAGGTCTGATTGCTTTCTCATCGAGCGTGACGAGAGGTTGGGGGATATCGCAATGTTGGTTGGGGAAACCACGAAAACTGATCCTGATGATGATGCTCGATGGGTTGTGCCCAGCACCGTTAAGAAGGCTGTTGATGCGGCGAGCACCATTGCTAAATGGAGGCTGAAGTATTTCCCAGGGGGTGAGTCTGCGCCTGAATGGGATAGTTCTTCTGTGCCGCTCGCGTTGGCCGGAACGGAGCCGTGGCTTCCAGTAAAGGGTAACAACCGAAACTCCAAGAACGAACTTATAGGGCAATTAAGGCTGGGTCCCTTCATTGATCGCTATCCGCTTTTTTTCGATCCAGAAGAGATGGCAGTGACAGAAGAGGATTGGAAAATTGCGGTGTCTATGACCCCGAATATTGGCAATAGAGAAGGATTTGGCATCGGGCTTCAATGGCCTTTAGCGGCGCATCAGTTGCGACGCACCACCAACGTCAATATGTTCGCCTCCAACATGGTTTCTGATCAAAGCTTACAGTGGCTCATGAAGCATGTGAGTCAAAAAATGACGCTTTACTATGGCCGCAATTTCACTAATTTGAGACTCAACTCGGATGCTGAAACTTCCGTCATAGTCGAGTCCTACAAGGCAATTTACCGGCAGATTGCAAGTGTGGTGGAAGATAGCTTTGAGAATGTGCGCCCTCATTCTAAGCAGATGATCCCGATTAAGGTTGTCAATCTTGTAGAAGCTGGGGAGGAAAAACAGCTTACGAAGTTAATAGCCAAAGGCGATATTGGTTGTCGGCGCACACTGGCCGGATTCTGCATGAAGGCTGGGGTCTGTGAGTATGGTGGTATTGAGTCAATGGCGCAGTGTGCTGGGGCTGATGGCGGAGGCATCTGCACAGATGCGATTTTTAAGCGTGAAAATGGGCCAGCCTTGAGACGACTAAAGGCTGCTCACGAAAAGAAAATCGAGTCGCTGACCTCCGAGAGTCCACGTTTCAACGCTTTGAAAAAAGAAATCTATGCGATAGAGGTGTATCTCAGTGTCGTCAACGGTTAAGAAATCGGCAGAGCAAGAGTTCAGGGATGCATTTGATCGGCTGAAAAAAGGTAAGACAATCCGCCTTCCTTTGGGGGCAGCTGTTACCCAAAACAACGTTGCGAGAGAAGCGGGACGAGATCCCTCAGCTTTGAAAAAGGACAGGTACCCTTTGCTGATACTTGAGGTTCAAGCCTACATAACTTCTAAGTCGGAGCAAAAGAGGAGCAGCAAGCGTACTACAGACAACAGGGCAAGAACCGATAAGCAGAAGATCGCAGACTATCGCAAGCAGATTGATCGCCTGAGTTCTATTGTGGCGGCGCAGAATTCGACTATCGAAGAGCTTCTGGATGAGATTGAGCGGTTGAAGGCCGGGAGGGTGTCACGCTTTTAGCCCTCCGGTTACACGTAATATTCCGGTAAGCTCATGATATTCAATGACGCATAGCAGGTTACGCTTTTCCGATTTGCTACCCAAATGATGCTACCACAATTTGGCCGCTCGGGTCGCAAAGCGAACATTCAGGGCCGAGTCCGAGGGGTTCAATTTGAGGCTACGGTGTGTCACACGCATCGGGGTAAGTCCATTGAGGCTGAGGGGCATGTCGTGCTTAAAGGGGTAATTCTCGGATTCAGTCGGGGTTGTGAACATGTCAGAACCGATAGAGCGCCCTTTGGACGCGCTATCCGGAGGCCCGAAGCAAAGGGTCTGGATTACCATGACCGTTGTCGAGGAAACGCAATTGGTCCTTCCCGATGAACCGACCTTAGCCCTGGATCTTGGCCGCTAGGTCGAGGGGTTCGATCTTATCCGGGAACTGAGTCGCCGGGGGCAAAACCATTGCCATAGCTATCGACGATCTCGCCAACGCCTGTCGCTGTGCCAACCACATTGTAGTGATGAGGGAAGGTTGTATTTATGCTGAGATCAGCCCCAAGATGTGGTGACAAGGGAGCTTATTGAATCGGTCAACTGAAGCCGCCGTGATCTCTTTCCCGATCCAGTAACTGGCACTCCCGCTCGTATTCTTAAACCCACACTCGTATTGCGGTCTCTAATCCAAAACGCCGCGTCCGATTCATTCTCAGTGATACTCAGGGCCTATGAACTACCCATAAACTGGCTCTCTTGCATCTGGGACAGACCAAGGTTTTGATAGGCGTTCGAGAACCAACAGCCCGTGACTGCAACTTACCTTCCGCGATTTATGTGATGAGTTAGCAAATGAGCTCGGTCGTCCAGGGTCGAAAACAGAATCGCAAAACAGATCCCGACAGCGGTCCCTATGAGGGTATCTACTACCCGCTCCTGCACCATCGCCATGCCAGCAAGGTCTGGTGCCGCCAGATAGCTCATAAACAGAGCCATGGGCGTAACCAGAACCTGGCCCAGTCCATAATTCGATCCGATGATGGTCTCGGTAGCGAACGACAGTAACGCCACCAGCCCAATAATGGTCCACACAGAGGGCTGGCTTAGCAGCACCAAAGCCACAAGGAGAGCGCCGAGTACGTTGCCTATGGTGCGCTGTAGGGCTCGGCTCATACTGATATGCAAATGGCTACCCTGTAACACGGCGACAGCGCCCATGGCCGCCCAACCGGCGTGCTGACCGCCAAACGCATAAGCAACATAAGCCGCCACGGCAGAGCCCAACACCATGCGCGCGACGGCGATCAACTTGTGACTGGCGGGCCGGCTTTTGAACCAATCCTGTGCCGCCGGTGTATCGTGGCGGAACACGTCGGTGATCATCACCACTAGCCAGGCAAGAGCAGCGGCCACTGCGGTCGCAGTCGTACGTTCGAGGACAGAGGCAAAGGTATCCACTTGGCCCATTGAAACGCTGGCGGCGAATATGAAGATCAATGCACCTGGCGGACCGAAATCACCAACGGTGACGATGTAAAACAGCGTACCGCACAACAGCGCCAGAATGGCCAGCTGACCAACCATGGGCAACTCCAGCCAGGCCACCAGGGACATCACAAAAACGGTTGCGGTTTGGCAGAGCAAACAAAGGAAAACCGTAAAGCCCCGGCGTTCCGGGGCCGCAAAACGGCCAAACAAAGCCACCAATGTACCCAGCGAAGCAAATCCAATCAGGTGCGAAAAGTCGGATAGCTCGATCAGCGGAAGCACAACCAGCGCCGCGATAGCCACCTGTAGTCCGGCCAGTGCCGAGTTCCTGAAGCCAGGCTGATTAACTACGGCAAAGCACTCTTTGAACTGTGCCCGCGATAGCAGAAACCGGATTGCAGCTGATCGACTTTTTACTCTGGATAAGCGCTGATGCACTTGACCTCCGACAAAATTGGATAGCTTAAGATATAGTTAGCCTAATAACCGTTTGCCTCATTGATCTATTCGGAGTTTCCGCAATCAAGTCGCGAAATAACGAGAATTTTTGGTTTTGGAGATTGCCTCATCACACCATACGTTTAAGCGTATCGTCTCTTTTCACGAAGTGATGAATCAGTGCCATACCAATATGACCAACAATCAAAACGGTCAAAATCCATGCGATTGGCGAATGGAGCTGTCCCAGGGCTTGGGCCCAGGCAATTTCCTCGCCTTCAGCAAAAAGCTCGATACCGAAAGCCGTAATCCCGTGGCCACCACCCAGCATGACCATTACCCCGGTTATCGGCATCAGCAACAGGCCAAGATACAACGCCCCATGACCGGCCTTGACCAGCAGAGCCTGCGCCGGATCTTGCTGCGGGCGCTGATGACGCTGGCCAGCGGCCCAGGCCAAGCGTACCAGAATCAGCAGCAACATCAGCGAACCTATAGAGACATGCCAGGGCACCAGCGTTTGTCCGACCCAGTGTTCTCCGTCGAAGATTCGATCACCAAACTTGAGCAGTTGCCAGAACACCAGTAGGGCCATCGACCAGTGCAGCAGTTTGGTGAGAGCGCCATACCGCTCACGAGAATCGTGGATCATGATTGGGTTCTCCGTATTGCGGGTTTCATTACCATTGAAGGTGTTACCAAAGAGGATGAAGCCAGAATGCACACTCATTCCAGCCTCATCTTCATATCACTGCCTACTGGCGGCGTCCAGCCTGGAAAGCATCTCTTCCGGTAGTGACAATTTCACCGAAGCCAATATCTCATCCAGTTGAGACAGCGATGTTGCACTGACAATCGGTGCGGTCAGTTCTGGCTGGTGGAGCAGCCAGGCCAGTGCCACTTGGGATGGTTTTGCTGAAGCCTCCTGCGAAACGGCCATCAGGGTATCCAGAATGCGCTGACCACGATCGCTGAAATAACCGTTGAGAAAGTCAGCCCGAGGGTTGCCTTCCAGGTCTGAAAGCTGAGCGTATTTGCCAGTCAGGAATCCACTGGCCAGAGAAAAGTAGCTCACCACGCCAAGATTGTGCTCGCTGGCGACTTTCGCCAGCGACGACTCGAAATCGGCCCGGTCATGCAGGTTGTAGAGGGGCTGGATCAGCTCATAGCGCGCGAACCCATGATCACGAGACACGGCCAGCGCCTGTTCCAATCGATCGGACGAATAATTGGAGGCGCCGATGGCCCGCACCTTACCGGCCTTGATCAGCCGGTCAAACGCGCCCAATGTTTCCTCCAAGGGGACTTCCTGATCATCAATGTGGGCGAAGTATACATCGAGGTAATCGGTGCCCAGACGTGACAGGGAATCCTCAATTGCAGCTTCGATGTTGGCTGCAGATAGCCCTTTACGACGCTCCAGCATACCGACTTTGCTCATGAGAATGACGTCATCACGACGTCCCCGCTTTTTCAGCCATCGTCCGATAACTGCCTCCGACTCGCCACCTTCAAGGCCCGGTGCCCACGCAGAATATACGTCGGCCGTGTCAATGGCGCTGAAGCCCTGCTCCACAAACCGATCGAGTAGCTGAAAAGAGCGGTTATCATCGGCTGTCCAGCCAAACACGTTTCCGCCAAATACCAGTGGGGCTATCTCCAAACCGGACTTCCCAAGGGGTTTCTTCTGAAGACTCATGATGCCTCCCTCAAAAAACAACTGTCAGTGGGTGAGTCGGCCGGGTGGTCCCGGCCGGCGATTTCAGGCAATGCTTTCCACAATGCCACCTTCAACACGCAGGGCGGCGCCTGTGGTGGCACTGGCCTGGGGAGACGCAGCGTAGACACAGAGGCTGGCGACCTCTTCCGGTTCGGCAAAACGTCGGAGCAGCGTGGAAGGCCGGTTTTCGTCCAGGAACAGGGTTTCCATTGCTTCCGGGGAGACTCCCCGCTCAGCCGCCAGGTCAGCCATCATGGCTTTGGCTCCTTCAGTACGGGTCGGACCGGGAAGGATGCTGTTCACGGTCACACCGGTTCCGGCAAGAACCTTGGCGAGACCCCGGGATACACCTTGAAGCGCCGCCTTGCTCACCCCGTAGTGCACCATCTCCGATGGAATATTCAACGCCGATTCACTAGAGATGAACTGGATACGCCCCCAGCCCCGAGCCTTCATGCCAGTTGCGTAATGCCGGGCAAGTCGAACACCGCTCATCACGTTGACCTGGAAAATCTCTTCCCAGGCAGCATCGTCGATATCGAAGAATGGAACGCCGCCATAAATACCCAGGTTGTTGACCAGAACATCCACCTCGGGCAGCTGTTCGATGATGGTCCGGCAACCTTCCGCGGTACCCGGGTCCGCGATAATGCCTTTTGCATCGTCCCGACCGCTGGCATTGGCTATCTCGGCCAGCGCCTTATCCACTTTGGCCTGGTCACGACCCACTATAGTTACCGAGGCACCGGCCTCGGCCAGCCCCTGGGCAATGGCCAAACCGATGCCCGCGGTAGAGCCGGTGACCAACGACTGTTTGCCCGTGAGTTCAATTTTCATCATTTAATTCCTCTTGCCATTGATTTTTGAGGGGACGTCACCCACTCAACCAAATTGAAACGCTGATAACTGGGTTTCCATCACCCGTTCGGAATAAACCTTCTTGCCGGGCTCCTCGCCCGCTGCACCCGCTGCCACGAGCAATGGAATCAGGTGTTCCTCGTCTCCATGCGGATGACAATCGAGGGCGTGGGGTGCCTGAACCCATTTCCTCAATCGCTGATAACGAATTCCGGAGTCACCTTCGACAGTGACCGTCAGCCAGTCATCGAACGCCTCGGAGAGCGGTGTAAACCGCTTGTCGCCGTAGCCACGCATGTTGTGGAAGCTCATGCCACTGCCGAGAATCAGCACACCTTCGTCACGCAGTGGCGCCAGAGCTCTGCCTGCCTGCAGGTGTGCTTCGGGGTCCAGGTCCTGCCGTAACGACAGCTGAACCACAGGAATGTCTGCCTCGGGGAACATCACCTTGAGCGGAATAAACATACCGTGATCAAACCCACGCCCGGAATCCTCCAGGGTGTTCTGTTGTGCCCCAACCAGTAGACGACTCACGCGATGCGCCAATGCCGGCGCTCCTGGAGCCGGATAAGTCAATTTATAGGTGTGGTCCGGAAAACCGAAATAGTCATAAATGAGATCGGGCTGGCTGCCGGCGGTCACACTAAACTCTTGAGTGCGCCAGTGGGCGGATACCAGGAGGATGGCCGTCGGCTTTTCTGGCAAACGCCCGATGACGCTTCGAAGAAAGTCGGCCATACCGTCCCACGTATTGCGGGGACTCCAGTCCATAAAGAAACAAGGGCCAGCGCCGTGGGGAATAAAAAATACCGGTTGTCTGGTAGGCACTCTTGGCTGCGTGGACATCGACATACCTCCATAGGTTTGAATAGTTCAGATATCACAATGAACAGGTTATACTGATACTCAGGAAAGGAGAACGGACTTAAAAAAGGAACTGTTTTAACTAAAGGTAGGAAATAAAATGCTGGACCGATACACAAGCATGCAGGTATTCGTTCAGGCAGCGTCCAGAGGTAGTCTGTCTGCCGCCGGCCGGGAGCTGAACATGTCGCCGGCAATGGCCACAAAACATGTGGATTCACTGGAAACCAGGCTCGGCACGAAACTGCTTCATCGCACCACTCGACAGTTATCACTGACAGATGCCGGACGGGAATACCTGCAGGCCTGTCAGCGCATTCTTCAGGATCTTGAAGAAGCGGAGTCCGAAGTATCTTCCCAGCAGCATCAGGCCATGGGTCGATTACGTCTGAATGCACCGCTATCCTTTGGCACACGCTTCATTGCACCGTTAATACCGGAATTCACCCATCGTTACCCACTGGTGGAGGTGGATCTTGGCCTGAGCGACACTCAACAGGATCTGCTGAAAGAGAGCTGGGACCTGACTGTCCGCATCGGACACCTCGCTGACAGCGACCTCAGGGCCCGCCGTCTCGGCAATTGCCCGATGCGACTTTGTGCCTCGCCTGAGTATCTGAAAAAACATGGAACCCCTAACCGTGTTGCCGAGCTCTCAAACCACAATTGCCTGAGCTACAGCCTTTCCTCAGCGCAACGCGGCGGCACCTGGGCATTCGGCCAAGATGGTAAGATCCAGGTGCCCGTAACAGGCAACCTCATGTCCAACAATGGCGACGCACTTCTTGCTGCCGCCGTTAAGGGCCAAGGGATCATATATCAGCCCAACTTTATCGTGTCCGAGGCATTGGCCAGTGGCGCTCTGGTTGCTTTCGAATTGGATCACCCTCCACTGGATCTCGGCGGCCTGCATGTGCTGTTCGCGCCGGATCGTCGGTTACCCCTCAAAGTAAGAGCGATGATCGACTATTTGGTTGAGGTTTTTGAGAATTCGCCATGTAGACCGTCGTAAATTTTATCCTTTCTTACCAAGGCCCCCTCTCTACACCTGTAAACTGTTCCAACAGTCAGGCTTAGTTCGAAGTTAGCCCGCTCCAGGCCAAAAGCTTTATGTCGGCTTCTGGATCGCGGCCACCTTCTCCTTTTCCATCTGCTTTTTTAAGATCCCGAAACCAATGGTTGTTCAAATATTGTCGTCAACAAGGAAAATCTCATTTGCGGAACCGAAATGGGATCGAGGCCATAAGTCCATTGAGTGTTTCCTTTTGTTTAGGCCCGGACATTTTATTTTCCTCGTAGCTGTCAATTGATGGTTCTAACAGGCAGTGCCTTTAGACCGCAATAGTGGGCTACGTTTTTGGGGTACGAAATACCAATCCATCAATGGCATGGACAAAAAAGTGTATGAAGAGGGCCTTATATCGACGTTCGCCATGGACACGAGGCCATATAGTGAAAGCCCTGTTATGCTCAGTTTAAAGTCATGTCCATAATTGGGTCATTCGTAGTTACAGCTTCTACGCAACATGTGAGTAACTAGGTTCAAAGTATCATTTTATTCGGCAAACACGACCCATGAAGACACAAAAAAAGCGATAAACGCTAGAAATAAGCGTTTCGGACAGAGACATTAGGTTAAAAATTTGAAGGAAAAGGGTAGTACGTTAGAAGTGGTAGGCCACAAGACTCAAAAACTCATCTTAGCTTAATTCAACTTTTTAGCCGGTTGCATGGGCTGATCTTCAATAAAATTAAATAGACCAAATTGATCAAGTAAAGACTGGTACCGGCCGTCTTTTATGAATAGCGCCAATACTTCATTAAACTGGTTTCTTAGTTTCTCGTCAGAAATAGCCGCACTGTAGGCGGAAACGGGAAACAGCTCGTGTATTGTTGTGTCGTGTTGCTTTTCGACAGGCAGCTGATGTTTAACGTATTGAAAAATGTTTCTATCCATCACAGCCACATCTACGCTGCCAAGCAGTAGCAAACTAACCTGCCGGTCTTGTTGTGCAAGCTCCATATAGTTTTTTTGATGGGCTAACGTGTCTTTAAACTCTTCACCCAATACCGATATTGCCGTTTGAAAAGCAATCACGCTATGCCCGACTAAGTCTTGTATTTCGTGAATTTCAAAGTTTCTGTCAGTGCGGCTTACTGCAACATTTTGATAATAAACGTATGCATCAGTCAGAATAGCGGGGTCAATATCGTGACCTGGATTTAAGGTTAGTCCAATATCCACCTCCCCCTTTTTCATTATGCTGGCGGTGCGTCCAAAAGGAACGTAAATCGGCGCCATGTCATGCCCCATTTCAAGCAATATTGCCCGCACGAGTTCTAACTCAAAGCCGGAATCTTGCTCTGAGATAACATAGGGAGGTTTTGTCCAGCCCACGACCACCTCAATTTGCTTTGCAAATGCGGCGTTGGAAGAGAACAAAATAATAAAAAGTACGACAATATAGTGCATAAGGTGAAATAGTAATGGAACACCTATTAACTATAAACACTTGCCAATAAATAACCATTCTCCAAAAGACTTAACCATTATATAAACCCTTTAAAAACAATGGCTAATAAAAGTTAAATGTAGACTTAAGTTTGATGAAAAAAGGCACTTTTACATAAAATTATTGTGTAAAGCGGGAAAACGAACGGGAAATTGACGGGTTGCTACCAGCATTATGATTTCGCTTTAACTAGCCAAGCGGTACAATATGGCCAAACCCTTTGAACATGTTTGAATATGGCCTGGCTACAGTTACGAATAAATACCTCCTCAGAATACGCTGAATCAATTGGCGATATGCTAAGCGCTAACGGTTCGCAAGCGGTAACCTATGTAGATGCGAAAGACACGCCTATGTACGAGCCTAAGCCTGGTGAAATTATGCTGTGGCCCGACACGCAAGTGGTGGGCTTGTTTGAAGCCACCGATGACATGAAAGCCATCATTAAACGATTAGGCAAAGCGCGCATTCTAGGTTCAGATTTTAAATACAAACTAGAGCCACTTGAAGACAAAGACTGGGAACGTGAGTGGATGGATAATTTCCACCCTATGCAATTTGGTACCCGCTTATGGATTTGCCCGAGCTGGCGTGATGTGCCAGACCCTAATGCCGTTAACGTGATGCTAGACCCAGGCCTTGCCTTTGGAACGGGTACTCACCCTACAACTGCCCTGTGCTTACGTTGGTTAGACGGTATCGACGTTGCTAATAAAGTGGTTGTGGATTTTGGTTGTGGTTCAGGCATTTTAGCCCTAGCGGCACTTAAATTAGGCGCTAAGCGAGTCGTCGCCATTGATATCGACCCACAAGCGCTTCAAGCCACACAAGAAAATGCCCGCCGTAACGGCGTTGAAGACAGGCTTGATGTTTATCTGCCGGCTGACCAACCCACGCTAGAGGCCGATGTAGTAATGGCGAATATATTATCTGGCCCACTTCTAGAGCTTCAAGATGTTATTTCATCTTACTGTAAACCGTCGGGCTTACTCGTCCTTTCCGGCATTCTTGCTGAACAAGTAACCAAAATTGAAGCTGCCTACACCCGCGATTTTGCCCTTGATGAGAGCGCGATTGATGGAGAATGGGCGCGAGTGTCTGGTAAAAAACTCGCCTAAATGTAAATTTTTTGTCTTTCAATGCCTTTCAATTCGCGGCCTTTGAGAGATTTGATTAAAATTCACTCTGCAAAACGGTGATAGATGGCTAATGTTACAGTTTTTTTTCACTGTCAAGCCCATAGAGTGAAATTTTGTGTGATTTTTAGCCTTTTCAAGTATTGCGAAAACACGTACACTTAGCGCCCCGTTTTAGCCGGGTGTATAAATTCTGTGCAGTTCTAGATGGCGAAATATGCGAATTGGTTCCTATACGTTAGATAACAATTTGATGCTGGCTCCAATGGCTGGCGTGACTGACCGTCCATTTCGTCAACTATGTAAACGTATGGGTGCGGGGCTTGTGGTGTCGGAAATGCTTTCAAGCAATCCAAAGGTATGGAATACCGCAAAATCACAAGCACGAATGAATCATGAGGGCGAAGAAGGTATTCGTTCTGTACAGATTGCAGGTGCTGATCCAGAGCTTATGGCCCAAGCGGCACAATTTAATGTTGAGAACGGTGCGCAAATCATCGATATCAACATGGGTTGTCCAGCCAAAAAGGTGAATAAGAAACTGGCAGGTTCCGCGTTGCTTCAGTACCCGAGCACGGTGGAATCAATCATTAAAGCAGTGGTTAATGCTGTAGATGTTCCTGTAACACTTAAAATTCGTACCGGCTGGAATACCGATAACCGCAATGGGGTTGAGATAGCCCGCATTGCTGAGCAAAACGGCATACAGTCACTGGCTGTTCACGGTAGAACGCGAGCTTGTATGTACAAAGGAGAGGCGGAGTTTGACACTATCCGTCGTATAAAGGAGGCAATTTCGATACCCGTAATTGCCAACGGAGATATTACCTCTCCTGAAAAAGCACAACAGGTACTGAATTGTACCGGTGCAGATGGTGTGATGATAGGTCGCGGTGCTCAAGGCAATCCTTGGATTTTTAAAGAGATCCTGCATTACCTAGAAACTGGCGAGAACCTAAAGCCACCACCATTGTCTGAACAGTATGAGATTTTGCACGAGCACGTCGCTAATGTACAAAGCTTCTACGGTGAAGTCGCCGGTGTAAGAATTGCCCGCAAGCATGTGGGCTGGTATCTCTCGGAACACGATACGGATCGTCAATTTCGTAAATCGTTCAACGCTATCGAGGATGCGTCAGCGCAACTTGAAGCACTAAACGCTTATTTTGAAGCGCTGCAGAATCGAGAAACCCGACAGATTTCTCCTGCAGCATAGTAATGACTAACTTAAGAGCAAGACAGTATTATGTTCGATCAAAACGTGACTTCACCTTTTACTACTACAGTAACTACGCCTTCTCAAACGCAAGCACAAAAGCCACTTCGTGACTCAGTAAAGCAAGCGGTTAACAAATACCTGAAGCAACTGGACAACGCCAACATCGATAATCTGTACGAAATGGTACTGGCCGAAGTTGAGGCCCCGCTGCTGGAAGAAGTTATGACTTACACCCGCGGCAATCAAACCCGCGCTGCCATCATGATGGGAATCAACCGTGGCACGCTTCGCAAAAAGCTGAAGCAGTACGGCATGAACTAAAATCACCGGGCCTAGCCCACCGAAGAGCACCTACAGGTGCTCTTTTTGTTTCACCACTCTTAACTTTGAAGCTTATATTTTATGCAAACACCAAAACCCATTAAACGTGCTCTATTAAGTGTCTCTGATAAAACCGGTATCCTCGATTTCGCCACCGCGCTGCATAACGCTGGGGTGGAACTTCTGTCGACGGGCGGTACTGCTAAACTCATCGCTGAAGCTGGCTTGCCAGTAACAGAAGTGTCTGACCACACAGGTCACCCAGAAATTATGGCTGGCCGCGTAAAAACCCTTCACCCTAAAATTCATGGCGGCATTTTGGCTCGACGTGGTATTGATGAAGCGGTAATGGTCGAAAACAACATTGCTCCAATCGATTTGGTGGTAGTGAACCTTTACCCATTTGCTGCAACAGTGGCTAACGACGATTGCACGTTAGAAGACGCTATTGAAAATATCGATATTGGCGGCCCTACCATGGTTCGCGCTGCGGCTAAAAACCATAAAGATGTAACCATTGTTGTTAAAGCTGCCGACTACGGCCGCGTTCTAGCTGAAATGGAAACAAACGAAGGTTCACTGACTTACAAAACCCGCTTCGACCTAGCGATTAAAGCGTTTGAGCATACTGCTGAATACGACGGCATGATTGCTAACTACTTTGGCGCACGTATTGATGCTACCGATTGCGAAGACGACTGCGGACATGAGCACAGCGAATTCCCACGTACATTCAACGTTCAGGTTAGCAAGAAACAAGATTTGCGTTACGGTGAAAACAGCCATCAAAGCGCTGCTTTCTACGTTGAAAACGATATTCAAGAAGCGTCAGTGTCTACGGCCACTCAGCTTCAAGGTAAAGAGTTGTCGTTCAATAACATTGCCGACACCGACTCTGCCCTAGAATGCGTTAAAGAATTCGAAGAGCCAGCTTGCGTTATTGTTAAGCACGCTAACCCTTGTGGTGTAGCTATTGGCGAAGACATTTTGTCTGCCTACGACCGCGCGTTTAAAACCGACCCAACCTCTGCGTTTGGCGGCATTATTGCGTTTAACCGCGAGTTAGATGCGAAAACGGCACAAGCGATTGTGGATCGTCAGTTCGTAGAAGTGATTATTGCACCTATCGTTAGCGACGAAGCAAAAGACATTGTCAGCACAAAGAAAAACGTACGCTTATTAGCGTGTGGTGATTGGGCTGGTCAACTAACAGACGGTTACGACTTCAAACGTGTTAACGGCGGGCTGCTAGTTCAAGAGCGCGACTTTGGCATGGTTGAAATGGAAGACCTTCAAGTAGTCACCAAACTTAAGCCTTCAGATGACGAACTTCGTGATTTGATGTTCTGCTGGAAAGTTGCCAAATACGTAAAATCTAACGCCATTGTATATTGTAAAGACGGTATGACAGTGGGTGTGGGCGCAGGTCAAATGAGCCGCGTATATTCTGCAAAAATTGCAGGTATTAAGGCCGCTGATGAAAACCTAGAAGTAGCAGGCTCTGTAATGGCATCTGACGCTTTCTTCCCATTCCGCGATGGCATTGATGCTGCCGCAGAAGCTGGCATTAAAGCCGTTATTCAGCCTGGTGGCTCAATGCGCGACCAAGAAGTGATTGATGCAGCCGACGAACACGGCATCGCCATGGTGTTCACTGGCATGCGCCACTTCCGCCATTAAAATAGATGATGCAGTAAGCGAGTACGAGTTTGGAGCACGCCGTAAACCCGTCCATGGGGGCTCCGCCCTCGTACTCACTACTACATCTTGCTAGCTTATTGCGTGCCGTGCTTTGGAAACAGATAGCTGGTTAGAGATGGGTGAAGGGTTACCTATGGCATCCTTGCCGCAGAGGGTTTAGTACTGGCATTCACTTCCCCTCTTTTGATAGCTAGGCTCTACAGTTGCCATTGAATAAAAGTGCGGAACACGCTAAAACTCACAATCCAATAGGCATGACGCCGGTTGATAGGAGTGAGAGCAGAAGGCATTCAAAACCTTCACAGCATGGATGCTTTAGCAGAGCGCCCATGGATGAGTCTGCCGCGTGTTTAAATGCAAACTGATCTCGTACTTAATAAGCATGACGCCGGTTGATAGGAGTGAGAGTAGAAGGCATTCAAAACCTTCCACAGCATGGATGCTGTGGCAGAGCGCCCATGGATGGGTTTACCGCGTGTTTAAATGCAAACTGATCTCGTACTTAATAAGCATGACGCCGGTTGATAGGAGTGAGAGTAGAAGGCATTCAAAACCTTCCACAGCATGGATGCTGTGGCAGAGTGCCCATGGATGGGTTTACCGCGTGTTTTGAATGCCTTCTGCTCTCACTCTTAACTCTGAAGCAAGAAAAAGCAAAGCGGCAGAGTACAGATTTAGCATGTTGGGTGTCGGGTAGGTGTAATAGTTTGTTGTTAAGCTTAATCTGAAACTGGTGTTTATCAGTATTAGCAGTTAACGTAATCGCCGTTACCCTCGATGATAATAAGGAAATAACAATGAAGAAGTTAGCCAAATTAGTACTCGCAGCCACGCTTGGCATGTCAGCAACCTATGCTAGCGCCGATGCTATATCAGATGCAGCCATGAGCGAACACCGCTCAGCACAAGCCAAAGTACGTGATGAATTCCGTAATCCTCAGCAAACATTACGATTCTTTGGCGTTAAGCCAGACATGACAGTAGTTGAAATTTCACCAGGTGGCGGCTGGTATGCCGACATTATTGCGCCTTTGGTTCAAAAAGAAGGTCAGTACATTGCTGCTCACTTCTTCGTTGACGAATCGACCAACGATTATTACCGTAAGTCGCTAGAAAACTTCAATCAAAAAGTAAAAGACAGCGCGCCTTATCAAGGTGTAAAAGTCACCGCTTTTCACCCAACCAAAGCCCTTGATATTGCAGAGCCTGGCAGTGCCGATGTGGTACTTACCTTCCGCAACATTCATAACTGGTATATGGGTCAAGGTACTGAAGGCATCGACAACGCATTTGGTGCTTTCTTTAAAGCCCTTAAACCTGGTGGCGTACTAGGTGTGGTAGAACATGAACTCCCTGAATCTGCTGACGATGCAGCGATGAAGAAAAGTGGCTATATGAAGCGTTCTTTCGTTGTTGCTGCAGCCGAGAAAGCGGGCTTTGAGCTTGAAGAAGCTAGTGACATCAATGCAAACTCTAAAGATACAGCCGACCACCCGCGCGGTGTATGGACGCTTCCTCCTAGCCTCAAATTAAAAGATCAAGATCGTGAGAAGTACCTTGCCATTGGCGAGAGTAATCGCATGACGCTTAAGTTTAAAAAGCATAGTTTATAAAACCTAAGTCGTAAAACCAAAACCTTAAAACGGAATAGTTAATGAACGTACTTGTAATTGGCGGCGGTGGCCGCGAGCATGCGCTAGCTTACAAAGCAGCGCAATCTTCTGATGTTTCAACAGTGTTTGTTGCCCCTGGTAATGCTGGAACCGCAATAGAACCTAAGCTAGAAAACGTAGCAATTGATGTAAACGATATTCTTGGTTTACTGTCTTTTGCTAAAGGTAACGATGTTGAATTAACCATTGTTGGCCCAGAAGCGCCGTTGGTTGCAGGTGTGGTAGATGCGTTCACTAACGAAGGCTTAATGATATTTGGCCCTACACAAGCTGCCGCGCAGCTTGAAGGGTCTAAAGCCTTTACTAAAGATTTTCTAGCTCGCCATAATATTCCTACCGCTGAATATCAGAACTTTACTGAAATTGACCCAGCCATCGCTTACGTGCGTGAAAAAGGCGCGCCTATTGTAATTAAGGCAGACGGCCTAGCAGCAGGTAAAGGCGTAATTGTAGCGATGACGCTACAAGAAGCAGAAGATGCCATTCGCGACATGCTAGCAGGTAATGCCTTTGGTGAAGCTGGTAGCCGCGTTGTAGTAGAAGAATTCTTAGATGGTGAAGAAGCCTCGTTTATCGTTATGGTAGACGGTAAAAGCGTGCTTCCTTTTGCCACAAGCCAAGACCATAAGCGCGCCGCAAATGGCGACAAAGGCCCTAATACAGGTGGCATGGGTGCATACTCTCCTGCGCCAGTGGTTACACAAGAAATTCACGACCGCGTGATGAAAGAAGTAATCATGCCTACCGTTGAAGGTATGGCAGCAGAAGGTAACCCTTACATGGGTTTCTTGTACGCTGGGCTTATGATCATGGCCGATGGCACGCCAAAAGTAATTGAATACAATTGCCGCTTTGGCGACCCAGAAACCCAGCCTATTATGCTGCGTTTACAATCTGATATTGTCGATTTGTGCCAAGCAGCCTGTAAGGGTGAACTTGGCAATCAAACTATTGAGTTTGATGAACGTGCCGCCATCGGTGTTGTTCTTGCGGCAGGTGGTTATCCGGGAAGCTATGACAAGGGCGATGAAATTACTGGCTTTGAACAAGCTGCCGATTTAGATGGCAAAGTGTTTCACGCTGGTACGTCACTAGAAGACGGCAAAGTGGTGACTAACGGTGGCCGCGTATTGTGCGCCACTGCCATGGGTAATAACGTGACTGAAGCTCAGCAAAAAGCGTATGAGCTGGTAAATGCAATTCAGTTCAAAGACGCGTACTTTAGAACTGACATTGGCTACCGTGCCATTGCCCGTGAATCTAGTGCCGACTAGGCGCTTGTAGATGCTATGTAGATGTCTTATATAGCCTCTTATTTAATCTCTTTTTAAGAGAAGCACTGAATAAAAGCACATGTAAACGCCGCCTAAGCTAACAAGACTTAGGCGGCGTTTTTGTTTGTATTACCCCGTGCTTACTTCAACTCAAGCACATCAAATACAGACGCATCTTTGTATCCTTGGTTTTTATCCCCGTTGATTGGGGTAATAGGGTGTGACCCCATAAAATGTTCTCTATCGCCTCCGTCCGCATCACAGTAAGCCAGCATAAAGCCTAGCTTCATACCCTTTTTAAGCGTTACAGGCGTGTTGGATTCACCGTGAACATAATCATCAGCAAACACTTTTATTGCGGTTTCCCAATGCACCACAAAAGGGGCGTCTGATTGGCGTTTCCACGCACTATCAACATGGTCGTTATAAAGCTGAGGCACAGCTTCACCTTTATTTTCAGTTGCCATACTTGGGCCGATATCCGCCACTTGGTTGTCTAATGCTAAGTGATAGGCAAAAGCATTGTAGTTATTGAAGTGGTCGCCACCTGAGCCGTCTGCATCAATGAATATCTCTAAACAATCGTCATCCCAATAACGCTCTATAGGCGAAGCATAAGTGTCAGATAAATGGTCATCTCGAATTTCCGCCAACAAATACAGGGCATCTTCGTTCCAGCGAAGTTTATACTTTCCTGTAAAATCGCTGGCAGCAGGTGTATCACCAATAATCACTTCATTCATAGGATACCAATCATCCCCTTGCCAAAGTGCCTCGTTCGCTACCCCATCAATAGTGGGTGCAGCTTCGGTATGCAGTGCTTCATCTGCATTTACACTTAATGTAGCTGTACACATTACCACTGCCAGCCAATGACATGCTTTCATAGTTAATCCTTATTTTATTAACGGTGTATTTTTGCTTACCTGCCGATTCTTGGTAGAGTATTAAACTGCACCTGTAACGCAAAGGCATTTATGTCAATTCAGACCACTTGCTACAATATTTTAGCCTCCTATAAAGATGCTCAATCACATCACAAGGCAAGTAAGTACTTTGATGTGATACTCGTGGCTGTCATTGTGATTAATATCGCTACCATGATGTTATCTACCGTGCCAGGAACTTCTTCACAATGGGGTACAGAGTTATACATTATTGAAGTGATTTCTGTCTGCCTTTTTACCCTTGAGTACTTACTTCGCATTTGGAGTAGTGGCGCAGCACCGCCCTCGGCACTAACATCGTCAAAAGACGTTCAATTGCATACGCCTTGGCAAAAGCGCTGGTACTATCTTAAAAGCCCTATGGCGCTGATTGATTTGCTTGCCATATTACCTTTCTACCTAAGCATGTTTATTACCCTAGATTTACGGATATTACGGGTATTCAGGGTGCTGCGAATATTAAAACTTGGCCGCTACTCGCGCTCGATGCAAACGCTGATTACTGCCATAAGAAACGAGTCTCATGCATTAATTGCCGCACTCAGCGTGTTGATGTTGTTCACCGTTATTGCTGCCACCTGCATTTACTACATTGAACACACTGCGCAGCCTGAGGCTTTTAGCAGCATACCCGCTTCACTATGGTGGGCAGTGGTAACACTGACCACTGTTGGCTATGGTGATATTGTTCCCATCACGCCTGGGGGCAAACTTTTTGGCGGTTTAATCACCCTTTTAGGCATCTGCTTTTATGCCCTTCCAGCAGGTATATTGTCGTCCAGTTTTACTGCCCAAATGCAGTTAAAACGAGACCGCTTTAAAGAAACCGTTCGTACGGCATTGGAAGATGGGAAATTCAGCGACCACGATGCTAATCACTTGGAGCGAATGCGAGCACTACTTGATTTAGATGAAGAAGAAGCTCGATTAATCATTCGTTTACTGCAACATCACCATAAAAACGACAGCCGTAAAAAAGATAGCTAAAATATGCTGGGTAATTGCTCACTCGCCCCCTTACTTAAGTCTAACTCTTGATTAATGGTGTCAGTGGGCTTATAACTAGTACCCGTCATTTCTCAAACGAATTTCTATGTCTGTAAAACATCCAATTATTGCCATTACCGGTTCGTCAGGGGCAGGAACAACCACGACAACCAATGCTATACGCCACATTTTCAGAAACTTAAATGTGAACGCAGCAGTGGTTGGCGGCGACAGTTTCCACCGATTTACTCGCCCGGAAATGGAAGTGGAAATTCGCAAAGCCCAAGAACAGGGCCGACATATTAGTTACTTTGGCCCAAAGGCCAACGATTTCGAATTACTCGAAACCCTCTTTAGAGAATACGGAAGCTCAGGTTCAGGCCAGTTCCGCCAGTACCTGCACACCTTTGATGAAGCCGTGCCTTTTAATCAAATGCCTGGCACCTTTACCCCATGGCAAGATTTACCACAAAATACCGACTTACTGTTTTATGAAGGCTTACATGGCGGCGTAAAAACCGAAGAAAATGATGTAGCCAAGCATGTGGATTTATTGGTAGGCATGGTGCCTATTGTAAACCTTGAGTGGATTCAAAAAATTGTGCGTGATACCACCGACCGAGGCCATTCTCGTGAAGCGGTAATGAGTAGCATCGTGCGTGGGCTAGATGATTATTTCCAATACATCACGCCTCAGTTCTCTCAAACCCATGTTAACTTTCAACGTGTACCTACGGTAGATACTTCAAACCCATTTAGTGCCCGTGAAATACCTACGCAGGATGAAAGTTTTGTTGTGGTCCGGTTCAGGCGTGAAATGAAGCACGTTGACTACCCTTATTTACTACAAATGATTGATGGCGCGTTTATGTCGCGTATTAATACGCTCGTAGTACCTGGTGGTAAAATGGGGTTGGCCATGGAGCTTATTCTTACTCCACTATTGGAAGATATTTTAAATAGAAAGCGTCGTGCTGGCCACCAAATGGATTGGCTAAATTCTCAAGAATAATTAGTTCTAGCAGTTTTTAAATAACATTTAAAAATTTCAAAAAAGGCTTTCTAGGAAGCCTTTTTTATTATTTTAGATAACACAAGAAACTAGACTGAAGTATTAACGCTTGAATTTTAAATACTATTTTTTCTTATCAACATTGCACTAAAATGGTTACTTTGAACGCCCCAAATTCATTTTAATATTTATTCCTCAATCGCCATCCTCTGCCTGCTTTAATTTTAAATTAAAGATATAAATGCTATTAAAACAATTAAATTCAAAGCGTTATTCATAACTTCACTTATTTCTGTTGCTGCTCAAAAATAACAATATTAAAAAAGGATAACTTCTTGCATAGCAATTAGTGCATAAAGAAGATATGCATTAATTTCTGACAATACTTGGTTTATAAAGGGACTTAATGAAACCAAATACCGATGTCTTGCTTGCATTAAATGATATTCCAACAGTAAACCAATCTATTACTGCTGCGTTGCAACATATTCTTGCGTGCTTCGTAGGTATTATTACCCCTTCTCTGATTATTGGCACTGCTTTAGGACTTGAATCTGAAATACCCTACCTTATTAGTATGTCGCTGTTTGTTTCAGGCGTTGCGACCTTCATTCAAGCAAAAACCTTCGGGCCAGTAGGTTGCGGTTTAATTGCGGTACAAGGCACCAGCTTTGCGTTTATTAGCGCGTTATTAATAGCAGGGCTGTCTATTAAAGCTAACGGGGGTAGCAAAGAAGAAATACTCTCTACCCTGCTGGGCGTTTGCTTTATCGGCGCTTTCATCGAAATTATCGTCAGTTTGTTTATCAATAAAATTAAAAGGGTAATAACGCCATTAACCACAGGTATCGTTATTACTACTATTGGTATAAGCCTTATAAAAGTAGGTATCACAGACTTGGCTGGCGGGTTTGGCAGCCCTAATTTTGGCAGCATTGAGAACCTTGCTCTTGGCCTATTTGTACTCGTTACTATTATTGCGCTTAACGTTTCTAGTAATCCTTGGGTAAGACTTTCCGGCATCATGATAGGCATGATTTTGGGCACGGTCGTGGCCTCTATCTTAGGCTGGGTTTCATTTGCTAGTTTAGCTGAACAACCTATTGTCAGTATTCCAGTGCCTTTTAAGTATGGAATTAATTTTAACCTCGATATATTCATTCCCATTGCGCTTATTTATTTTCTTACTGCACTGGAAACCTCCGGCGATCTTACTGCCAATAGCTTATTTTGTGGCTTGCCGATAAAAGGCCCTAAATATATAAAAAGAATTAAAGGTGGCATTTTAGCCGACGGCGTAAATTCGGCCATCGCCGCCATATTCAATACCTTCCCGAATACCACATTTGGGCAGAACAATGCCGTTATTCAATTAACGGGCGTAGCAAGCAGGCATGTGGGCTTTTACGTGGCGGCCATGTTAGTGATTTTAGGGTTGTTTCCCATTATCGGCGGCGCACTTCAATTAATGCCTAAACCCGTACTTGGCGGTGCAACACTAGTCATGTTCGCTACCATTGCCGTAGGGGGTATTAAGATATTGGCTAGCGAACCTATAGACCGTCGTAAGTCACTTATTATCGCGACCTCGTTAGGTACGGGGTTAGGTGTGTTGATGGTACCCGATGCCATTCAAGGCTTACCAATAGCCTTTAAGAACGTGCTTTCCTCCTCGGTTACGTCTGCAGGCTTTACTGCCATAGTTATGAGTATTTTAATTCCAGAAAATAAGGTTACTAAACAAGAAAATACTGATGCCTCACTATCACCATCAGTTGAGAAAATTAAATAGTAATCAAAATTAAAATTTAATTCTTTATATCAAAAAATTGCCTTGTTGAGCCGTGTATTACAACAACCAAACTGTTTACGCCTACTACTTAAAGCAAAAAAGGCGTGAGCAATTTAATACATAACTAAAAAAGCGCGTTGCGCAACAACACACACTAGGCTGCTCAATGAAAAAATTTACGCATAAAACCCTCTATTTAACGATGCTTTCGCTCTTTGCCTCATACTCGGGTGCTACTTTGGCGCAAGAAACACCGAGTGATGAAGACATGGAAACCATTTCAATTACCGGTGTAAAAGACCTCAACTCACTGATTCCAATAGAATCGAAAAGTGCATTTGGCTTAGATAAGTCTTTGGTAGAAACACCACGCTCGGTAACCGATATTAGTTCAGACCTAATTGAAGCGTACGGATTGCGTTCTGTAGATGATCTCGTACGAATAACCCCTGGAGCCTTTACCAGTTCGTTTTTTGGTATTCAAGGCGCCATGGATATCCGCGGTGAATCGGCAGATAACTACTTTCGTGGATTTAGACGAATTGCCAACCCAGGTGCATTTAAAACTAATATCCGTGGTGCCAAAGGGTTAGAGGTCATGCGAGGCCCTGTTAGCCCTTTATATGGAAATGGTAGCGTAGGGGGGCAGTTAAATTATTCACCCAAATCGGCTAAATCAGATGCCACAAAATACTTTGATGAAGCTACCGGTGAAATTCACTTAACATTGGGTACGTACGATCAAAAGATTCTTGCGGTGGAAGGCGGTACGCCCTTTATGCTTGGTGATAAACAAGCCGGCGTTTACATATTCGCTGAAGCAGAAGATTCAGGTTCCTATTACGATAATTACGAGCCAACGAATGAGATTGTGCAAGTTGCATTTGATATCGATTTAACCGAAGACACATTAATGGAATTTGGGTTTCAGTACCAAACCTCTGATGCCATTCAAGTACCAGGATGGAACCGGGTAACCCAAGATTTAATTGATAATGGTACCTACATTACCGGCGCACCAGTGGCGAAGAATTCAGATAACCCTATTGGGGCAGATAGACTACTGCCTCAAGAGTCGGGATTTATCTCGCCGTTTGCACCTTACTTCATTAACTCGTCGTTTTCAGGCGTAGGTACTTTTTGTAGCCCGGGTACTACCGATAACAGCAACTATACTTACAACGGTATGTTGCTTTCTTGCCCCGGCGTCGACAACGGCATCGAAAATGCCTATGCACTCAGTAACCCCGGCACTACGCAAATAGATCATAAAACGACCTTTATTGATGATATCGATTTTGCCGACTCGACGGCATTCACTGCGTACTTAGATTTTACGACCTATTTGTCGGATGATATGACGTGGAAGAACCAGTTTTATTATGACTATATGGATCATACCAAGTTCCAAAGCTGGGGCTTTACCGCAGATTACCCTGGGGCCGAAGCTATGGAATTTAGGTCTAGCCTCAATTTTGAAACTTTTCATGATAGTGCCACCATTCAACATATTACCGGCATTAGTATTCGTAACGAAGATCTCGACTACAACCATGCTTACTACGACGAAACCTTCGACTTTCGAGACATTACCGTAGGGCCTACCCCTGACGATAGAATTGATTGGGCAGTCGATGACCCCTATGAAGATGCCACCATTATTTACGATGAAGACGGCAACCCTACCGGCATTGATGGCACGGTAAGAAGAAACTATAACGAAGAGCAGGTTTCCACCATGCTCAACGCGGGCTTGTTTTATATTGTCGATATCTCCCTTGAGTCTTGGAGCATCTTACTTGGTGCTCGGTACGACTATTTCGATGTTGAATCAGAAGACCAAGCCATTTCCTTGTTGGGTATTCCGTTTGGCGATGGTGAAGTGCATACCGATACCGAGTCAGCGTTTAGTTACAATGTGAGCGTGTCGTACAAGATGGAGTCGGGATTTGTACCTTACGCCACTTACGCTGAGTCGAGTTCGCTAAGCACCAATCAACTTGGGGGGATTATTCCAAGCAGTGTGGATAACGGCGAGTATTTAGCCGAATCAACCCTAGCCGAGTTAGGAATTAAATACAGCAGCGACGATGAATCACTCTATGCTGCCCTCGCCATATTTGATCAGGAAAAAACCGACAGAATTGGGCAAACCTCAGCGCTAGTAGCGGTTTACAGTGAAGGGGTTGAATTTGAAGCTCGCGCTATTTTAAATGAAAGTTTCTCGCTTACTGCTACCGCTACCCATATTGAAACCACCGAGGTGAGTGATGGTGCATTAGCGGTGATCAACGGCGCTGACTTTGCTGCCCAAAATGGTCTTGAAGCGTATCAAGTATACGGAGGCCGAATTGCGGGTAACCGTTCTACCTTCGTGGGTGAAGGTGTAGAGCTTGACCGTGGAGGCCTACCTGACAACACTGTGAGCTTGTTCCTGAACTATAACAAACCTTTAGAAAGAGGCAGAGTAACAGCTAGCCTTGGTTTTGGGTGGGCGGATGAAACCTACACCGATGTATTGGAAACCATATTGCTACCTAGTTACATGGTATGGACTGGTTCAGTGGGTTATGTAGCTGAAAACTACCGTATATTACTCAGCGTAAATAACTTGTTTGAAGAAGAATATTACACGTCTGCCGACTTGTTCGACTCTGTAGTGGTTAAACCTTCTGAGGGGCGAACGGGTTCAGTCATGTTTAGCTATTCTTTCTAGCGGAAACATCGACCACCGCTTTCGATTATCAGTGGTGGTCGTTTTTACTTTCTTGCTTTCGCGGTGAACCCTAACCGAAAGCGAAACATTAGCAATACTGCCGCAGCTATATCGAGAAAGCATGCCTACTACTTAGTGTATTCGCCGCCCCTATAACAATCTATTTACAACCTGAAGTCGAAAACCCATACAAAGTACGGCATCGTAGTCTATTAAAATGAGATGAAAGGTGACGCCATGACAACCGTAACCAGTACGCAGATTTGGGTGAAAAAAGACAAAATCGACTCCACCCAAGTAGTAGACAAAACCCTGTCTACCAATGACTTAGCTGAAGATGAGGTTTTACTTAAAACTGACAGCTTTGGTTTTTCAGCCAATAATATTACTTATGCCGCGCTGGGCTTTACCATGGGGTACTGGGGGTTTTTCCCCGCTGATGAAGGTTACGGCATTGTACCTGTATGGGGATTTGCCACTGTGGTGGCATCAAACCACGCTGACATAAAAGCAGGTGAAAAAGTGTTTGGTTACCTGCCTATGGCAAGCCACTGGGTAATAAAAGCCGGAAAGGTCGCCCCCCATGGTTTTTCTGATATTCACGAAAATCGTAAAAGTATTAGCCCGGTGTACGACCAATATCTGCGCTGCGCCGTTGACCCTGGATATGATGAAAGCCGTGAAGCTTGGCAGCTAAATTTCCGTCCGTTATATATGACCTCGTTTGTGCTGGATGATTTTGTTGATGAATTTAGCAAAGGTGAGTCATTATTGCTCTCTAGTGCATCTAGCAAAACTGCATTGGGCACCGCTCAACGGCTTAAAGATCAAAAAGTTCACAGACATGCTAATTATCAAGTCATTGGGTTAACCTCTGCGTCAAATGTAGACATGGTAAAAGCGTCAGGTTGCTACGACCACGTATTTAGCTACGACGATGTAGAAACACTGTCTAAAGATCAACAATACTGGTTGCTCGATTTTGCTGCTAACGGTGCTTTGATCACATCACTTGGCGACGCCCTTGGTGATAAGCTTTCAAAAGTAACCCTTATTGGTGCCACCGATTGGAAAGCCGAGCAAAAACCAAATAAGAAAGCCTTAGATGCTGAAATATTTTTTGCGCCTGCACGAGTTAAGCAACGTCAGCAGGAATGGGGGCACGAGGCATTTTTAGCAAAATATGCAAAGGCCTGGAAGGGATTTGCAGGAAAAGTTCAAGATACCTTTTTTGAGCAAGAACACACAGGCTCTCACCAAATTATTGCCTTATATTCCGACACCTTAAACGGCACCGCCGACACCAAAGCACTTAATGTCGTTCGCTTTGAGTAGCTGCTAACAGACACTATTTGTAACAAAGAGGGGAAGGCTTTCATGCATTCCTCTCTTTTGTATTCGCCTGCGAATAGTTATAGTGAGGAAAACTATTATTAAAGGCATGTCATGGGTCAGGAAACGTCTAAAATTCTCGTTGTCGATGACGATATGCGCCTTCGTAGCTTACTTGAACGCTATTTAGTGGAGCAAGGCTACCAGGTGCGAAGCGCTGGAAATGCAGAGCAAATGGACCGGTTGCTTGAACGCGAGAACTTTCACCTTATGGTATTAGACCTAATGCTTCCTGGCGAAGACGGCTTGTCTATTTGTCGTCGATTACGACAGATGGGCAACGAACTTCCTATCATCATGCTTACCGCAAAAGGCGATGAAGTAGACAGAATTATTGGCCTTGAAATGGGTGCCGATGACTACTTACCTAAGCCATTCAACCCCCGAGAGTTACTTGCACGTGCGAAGGCGGTATTACGTCGTCGCAATAGTGAAGCCCCAGGCGCGCCTTCTAAAGACGTTCAAGTTATCGAATTTGGTGAATATAAGTTAAATTTGGCGACCCGCGAAATGACTGCGGGTACTACTCCTCTTACCCTCACAAGCGGCGAGTTTGCGGTATTGAAGTCTTTAGTTACCCACCCTAGAGAGCCATTGTCACGAGATAAGCTTATGAATCTTGCTCGCGGGCGAGACTACAGCGCGCTAGAACGCAGTATAGATGTTCAGGTATCGCGATTACGAAGAATGCTAGAGAAAGACCCCGCCAACCCGAGGTATATTCAGACCGTTTGGGGTTTAGGCTATGTATTCGTACCCGATGGTGAGCAGGCATAAATAACCATGGGACAAATGGGTTGTTTATATAGGTTGGTGAAGTAGTGCGTCTGGTTCCTCAAAGTGCATTTGGCCAAACAGTCATGCTGATTGGCGTACTTTTGCTTATTAACCAAGTCGTTTCATACCTGTCTGTAACCTATTATTTTATTCAGCCTAGTTATCAGCAAATCAACAGCCTACTTGCCACGCAAGTGAAATCAGTATTAGCAGAAGACTTGCTAGTCAGCAATAACGACAGCAGAGCCCGCTATTACGACAAAACCGACATTCAAATACTCGATGCCAGCAAAGCGAGAACCAAAGGTTTAGAAAGCGCGGTTTATTATGGGTTTATGTCATCGCAAGTAAGCAAACAAATTGAGCAACTTGCCGATGTTCGAATTAGTACGGTTTCGCAAAAAACCGACGCCAGCGCACCTTATACGGTCTGGATCTCGTTGTCTCGCTACCCCGACACCTGGATTGCTATTCCCATAACCGGCTTAAACGAAGCCAATATTTCACCGTTAACCATGTATTTGATGGTGATAGGTATATTAAGTGTGGCGGGTGGTTGGCTATTTGTTCGGCGTATGACCATGCCACTGTCTTCTTTGCAAAAAGCCGCATTAGCGGTAGGTAAAGGTGAGCACCCCGCGCCACTTAAAGAGCAAGGCAGCACGGAAATGATTCAAGTTACCCGCGCCTTCAACCGTATGAATCAAGGCATCAAGCAGCTAGAACATGACCGGACTTTGATGACGGCAGGTATATCTCACGATTTACGTACTCCGCTGACACGCATTCGTCTTGCGTCTGAAATGCTGCCTGAATCTCAAAACTGGATAAAAGATGGCATTGTTAACGATATTGAAGATATGAATGCGATTATCGATCAATTCATCGACTACGCCCGCTACGACACAGAAGAGATAAAAGAAAATACTGACCTAAACAGTCTTATTATCGAATTAGCGCAAGCGCGGCATATTGAAGAGAAGCATCATATCGCGTTGAAGCTTAACGATATTCCCTTGCTTGATTTACGCCGCGTAGCCATGAAGCGGGTTATCGATAATATTATCGAGAACGCCTTTCGCTACGGCTCAGATAATATTGTTATCTCCACGTTTTATAACCGTAATGAAAAACGGGTTTACTGTAAAATACGCGACTTTGGCCCTGGTATTCCCGCAGCAGAATTAGAGCATGTATTTATGCCCTTCGCGCAAGGTGACAAAGCCCGAAGTACATCGGGCTCTGGCTTAGGTTTATCAATTATAAGACGTATTGTGGAAGCTCATGATGGTGGTGTGGAGCTACGCAATCACCCACAGCAAGGTTTAATCGCAGAGTTCTATTTACCCCTTCATGAGTAACCGTGCTGTTTCACCATTCGGCTATACGCCCACGCAGCAACCCACAACATACATCCCCCCATAGGTATTACCCAAAACGCAGTGGTAAGGGGGACATAGTTTGCCCATAACCCCGTTGAAAAAGAGGCCACTTGCACGCCGGTAGAGTTGCCAATAATACAAATGCCAGATAATACGGGGCCATTATCACTATCAATATTCATGGCTGCCGACAACATAAGTGGAAATAACCCACCTAAGCCAAGCCCTAACAGTAAGTTACCTGCGCCCATACTGTACAGGTCAGTGGTAAGTTTAATGGCAAATACGCCGCACAACGACGCTGTAGCCAATATGACAATGAGCCGATGCACCGACATAAATCGCAATAAAAAAGGAAAAACCAACCGGCTTATTACCATACCCGCAGTAAAACATGCGAGCAGGTTTCGAGATTGTTCACCGGTAAACCCAATGCCGTTTTGCGCATAGCTTACAAACCAATTTGCATTGCCAAACTCTACAGCCCCATAGCCAAAACTAAGCAACGCCATAAATATAAAGATAGGTTGTTTAATTACCGCACCAAAATTGAGTGTTTTACGCTGCGCTTTTGGTTGGCCTCGGAGCAATTTGGCTTGAGAGTGCGCTGCCATAAAGGTATACGCCGACAGGGCTAGCATAAATAGTGCAAGCACTTGAATTGGTCTACGCCAGTTTTCTTCTTGAAGATAAAGCAAGGTAACAAAAAATGAAGCAGCAAATGTGCCTAGGCTGAACATAAAGTCCATCAGCCCCATCATGGTAAAGCGCTTTTCTTCGTACAAGCGGGCAATTAAGGTGTGCCCAATAGTAAAAATTGAGGAACTGACTATGCCTATAACGACGGCTACCACCAATACCCATTGCCACCCGTGTAATGACGATATAAGCAATAATAAAACAGCGTTTATACCCAACAGCGATGCTAACAATGGCATGTAATCAAAGCGACTAACGTACTTACCGCCAACTACGGCTCCCACCATCATACCCAAAGAGAAAAGCGAGAAGAACAAACCACTTACCAGCTCTGACATACGCAGGTCGGCAGCAATATCTGGCAGTAAAATACCCCATAATATAAACAACATACCCAGTAAGAAAAAACCGGAAAATATAACAACAGTAATAGGACGACGACTCATCCATGCTCCTTTACAAACAGGGTTCTAAACGAAATAGTGCAATATTTTGGTGTAGCAGGGCATGATTTGTAGCTAAGAGACTTACTACAACGTTTTTTGATTTTTTGTTTGGAGCGTATTTTAACGTGAGACCGTTATCGACTACCAAGGACGCTACAGTACGCCTTTAGTATAACTCGCGCAAGATAGGAAACGAAAAAAGCCCGCGGCTAAGCGCGGGCAAAACATCAATCACGTTGAGTGTGATGAAGGTTGGGAAGGGAAGGGTTGCCTCCCCTAACATCTAACTGCGCCCTAAAAAAACGCAGCAAGAATTAGTTGCCAGGACCTGCCTTTACAATGGCGTCGCTAACATCGTATTTCTCAAAATTTTGCTTAAAGCTATTGACTAGATTCTGCGCATATTCTTCGTATTTTTCTGCATCATTCCAGGTTTGCTTAGGCACTAATAAATTATCGTTAACGCCTGATACTGCAACAGGCACATCAAGGTTTAAGCCTTCAATATGTTGGGTTTCAACATCGGCTAAATCACCCGATACAATGGCATCGATAATAGCGCGAGTAGTAGGAATGTCGAAACGCTGACCTGTACCATAAGGCCCGCCAGTCCAACCGGTATTCACCAAGTACACTTTGGCATTAAACGCTTTTACACGCTTAATCAGTAATTCGGCATACACGCCTGCTGGGCGTGGGAAGAAGGGTGCGCCAAAACAGGTAGAAAATGTTGATTCAATATCTGAGGTTGAACCAATTTCTGTCGAGCCCACTTTCGCGGTGTAGCCACTTAAGAAATGATAGGCTGCCGCTTCTTCACTTAGTACTGATACAGGCGGTAACACACCACTTACATCACAGGTTAAAAATACGACAGAGCGAGGCTCGCCGCCACGGTTTGCTTCAACCCGCTTTTCAATGTGGCTTAACGGATAAGCCGCCCGTGAATTTTGGGTTAGCGACGTATCTTTGTAATCTGGGGTGCGAGTATCGTCTAACACAACGTTTTCTAAAATAGTGCCAAACTTGATGGCGTCCCAAATAACCGGTTCGTTCTTTTGCGAAAGGTCGATACATTTTGCATAGCAGCCGCCCTCAATATTAAACACGCTGCCTTCGCCCCAACCGTGTTCATCATCGCCAATTAAAAAGCGTTTAGGATCGGCAGATAACGTGGTTTTACCTGTACCCGATAAACCAAAGAACAAAGTTACATCGCCTTGCTCGCCTACGTTGGCGGAGCAATGCATGGGTAATATGTCTTTCGCAGGAAGTAAGAAATTCTGAACCGAGAACATGGCTTTTTTCATTTCACCGGCGTATCTCATGCCGGCAATAAGCACACGTTTTTTAGCAAAATTAATGACTACCACGCCATCACTGTTGGTGCCGTCACGCTCTGGGTCACACACAAACCCAGGAACATTTAATACTTGCCACGGGCTTTCGTTATTGACGTTCCATTTGTCTGGCACGATAAAAAGATTACGCGCAAAAACGTGCTGCCACGCAGTTTGCGTTCTTACTTCTAAAGGAAGTGCATGCGCAGGATCTGAGCCCACTTGAAGGTGAGATAGAAAATGCTCTTGAGTAGTTAGGTAGGCCTCTACTTTGTTCCATAAGGCATCGAATTTAGTAGCATCAAATGGCTTATTAACCTTGCCCCAATCGATTTCATTCTCAGTGGAAGGCTCTTTGACGATAAACCTATCATTTGGTGAGCGACCCGTTCTTTCACCGGTTTCAACGACCAAAGCCCCGTTAGTGTCTAACACACCCTCGCCCCGCTTAATTGCGCGTTCGATTAATTCGGCGCTAGGCAAATCAACCAATGGAGAGATTTTTAAATCCGTTTTTAAAGACGCTGCTACACTCATAACCGAAACCCTTAATGTAATCTTTCAATAGCACTTTCAAAAAGTATCATTTAACTGAGTCTAAAGTAAATAAAGGTATAGCGTTATTTCTATAAAGAATACTGATTATTAATCTGGATCAACTTTCGAAAAAAACGTAATAAAATTACATTTTTATTTTGAGGAGGGATACAAAACGGGATACGTGGTTTTTTATCAACTTCCCCTTACAACAAGTGCTGTAAAGGGAAGTGAATTAAGAGGTTTTCTTATTTTAGGGGCGACTTAAGGGTAAGGAGTGCCCCCCTTATTGATTAGTATCAGGTGAGGGTGCATTACCACTGTGAATCGCCTCAATATCAATACTATCGAAACGATATTCTGCATGGCAGTACTGACAATTCATTTTAATGTCGCCATCTTCTTTCACTATCGATAAAAGCTCAGCTTTATCGATATTACGCAGTGCTTCTGCGCTACGTTCTTTAGAACACGTACACGCAAAACTAACCGCTTTCGCAGGGTATACTTCCACTTCTTCTTGGTGATACAAACGATAAAGAATGTCTTCCACCGACAACGAGAACATTTCTTTTTCCGTTAACGTTTCGGTTAATGTAGCAATATGATCAAACCCTGTTGCTTGGGTGATGTCAGTGGCGCTAGCATCTGTTGGTAATACTTGAAGCAGCATACCCGCCGCTCTGGCATTGTTTTCATCTTGTAAGTCGGTCATTAAGTGCACGCGAGTGGCTAACTGTTCAGACTGGGCGAAGTACTCTTCTAAACACTCAGCTAACGTTGGCTTATCTAATGCCACAATTCCTTGATAACGCTCGCCTTCATCAGGAGTAATTGTCATCACCAATACCGCTTCGGTAAGTAACTCATCAAATGCTTCTGGCAGCGTTTCTAGGCTTTCATCCCAGCGGGCAACACCACGAAACGTTTGTTCATGGGTGGCATTAATAACCGCGTAACTTACTGGCCCTTTACTTTGAATTTGTAGGGCAATTTCGCCTTTAAATTTAAGCGTAGCCGTAAGTAAAGACGTTGCCGCGGCCAACTGCCCCAACAAACGCTGAATTTGCACGGGGTATTCGTAGCTGTGCACTATCTGCTTTAGGCTTTCATCTAAACGAACTAATTCGCCGCGAACGTTTGCTTGGGTAAATAAAAATCGATGTAATTTGTCAAAATCACTCATAAACTTGTCCTGTTAGGCAGCATACTTTTTACTGCTGCTTAAATTTAATAATTTGTCTGCGCTGTTTTTTATCTGGCCGATGTTCCGGCTTAGGACTATGAAAAGCGTTCAATTTTCGTGCAACTTGGTTTTCTTCACGTTTTGTTACACTTGTCTCAGTTTCTTCATATAAGTCTTGAGCAAGCGCTGCACTAAGTCGTTTATCACTGAGCCCTCGAACAATAACATCGCGATTATCCCAACCTGAGGGAACTTTTATCACTGCGCCAAGCTCTACATTCTTGCCGGGCTTGGTGCGCTGTCCGTTGTAGTGAACTTTTCCTGACTGAACCATGTCTCTGGCAATGGCGCGGGTTTTGAAAAACCTTGCTGCCCATAGCCACTTGTCTAGCCTCACATTTTGTGATGTATTGTTCGTTTCCATAAGACCTTTGTAATAATTTCGTAACGGTGCGGCATTAGTGTTGTGAGCCCCACCTCGACTAGGCTATGATGGGTCGGACAAAGCGCGGTTAACCAAATTTTCACTTTTTATAATAAGCAGTACCATCAAGTGGCGACATGACATTCGATAAACTCAATCCACAGTCTCTGGTTGTTTTTGTAAACCAGAACCAAAAACAACTTCACACGTTAATTGTGGTGCTGCTGAGCCTATATTTAATAGCCTTTGCCGCCAAGCTAATATGGCGAATTATACCTGAACCTCAATTATCTGCGACTCCCGCAGTGAGTTTTGCGCCTATACCTTCTACGGCTTCAGGGCAAAGTGGGGTCAACATACGCAAAATACAACAATTAAATTTATTTGGTAATGCAGCAGCTGCGCCTGCAAAGGTAGAAGAAGCCCCTGTTACTGATGCGCCTGAAACGCGTCTTAACCTTACCCTTACCGGTGTGGTGGCAAGTTCGGATGAAGGTTCTAGCACTGCGGTTATCGAAAATCGCAATAGTCAAGCGGTGTATGGTCTGGGTGAAAAGATTGAAGGCACTAACGCCACCCTGAAGCAAGTATTTCGCGACAGGGTTATCATTAAAAATGGGGTTAGAAACGAAACCTTGATGTTAGATGGCATTGATTACGACGAAGCGAATAAACGTCGCCAACAACAAGCTAAACGTCGTCCACAGCCAGTGCCGGATGAGCGAGACGAAGCCGATGCAAGACAGTTAAGTGAAGAAGCCATTGAAGCAACTGCTTCATTGCGAGAGCGCCCAGCAAGCTTTACCGACTTCATTTCTATTTCGCCAAAAACGGAAGAAGGACAGCTAATCGGCTATCAAGTTAGCCCAGGTAAAGAACCCGCATTATTTAAGTCAGCAGGGCTTCAAGCCGGCGATGTTATTGCACAAATTAACGGATTGGATCTGACAGACATGCAGCAATCCCAAGAAGCACTATCTGAACTTCGCAATGCTCAGAATATTGAACTTACAATCATTCGTGATGGCAGTTTTACTACGCTCTATCTCGATTTACCTGAGCCATCAGCAGAATAAGAATTAAAGGAAGACAGAATGAAAAGGCGCACTAGCCAAAAATTGTTATCTCGCCTGAGCACAGCCCTGTGCACGGCCCTTCTTTGTTTCTCGGTAACCGCCGCTGAATATATGCCTAATTTTAAAGACACTGATATTAGTGAGTTCATTAATATTGTGGGCAAAAACTTAGAGCGGACCATTATTGTCGACCCCAATGTTCGCGGTAAAATCAGTGTTCGAAGCTACGATATGCTGACTGAAGATCAGTATTATCAATTCTTTTTAAACGTGCTTCAGGTTTACGACTTTGCTGTGGTTGAAATGCCGAGCGGTATTTTAAAAGTAGTACGCTCTAAAGATGCTAAAACATCAAACATTCCTGTAGTAGAAGGTTCAGCGAAAGACGGTGATGAAATGATCACCCGCGTCGTGCCTGTTTATAACGTACCGGTAAGAGAATTAGCGCCTATTCTACGTCAACTTAACGACCAAGCTGGCGGTGGTAATGTAGTAAGCCACGACCCTTCAAACGTAATGATGATTACTGGCCGCGCGGCTGTGGTGAACCGCTTAGTTGAAATTATTGAGCGTGTTGACCGTGCAGGTGATGAAGAAGTTGAGATTGTGAAGCTACGTTTCGCCTCAGCCTCTGAAATGGTGCGTATTATCGACAGCATTAACAAATCACAAGGTAAAGCTAATACCGGTGCTAAGTCAGACCCTCGAGTGGTAGCCGACGACCGTACTAACTCTGTGATTGTAAGCGGCGACATTAAAGCCCGCCAACGTTTAATTAATCTTATTGAGCGTATGGATCAGGAGTTAGAAACCAGCGGTAATACTCGCGTAATGTTTCTTAACTATGCCAAAGCCGACGATCTAGTAAAAGTACTACAAGGGGTTTCTGCCAGTATTCAAGCAGAAGAGAAAAGTGGCAGCACCAACAGCCGTGGTTCATCTAACCGTGACGTCAGCATTGATGCCCATGAAGATTCTAATGCGTTAGTAATCACTGCGGAACCTGACATGATGCGCTCACTAGAAGAAGTGGTCCGTCAGCTTGATATTCGCCGCGCACAGGTACAGGTTGAAGCCATTATTGTAGAAGTATTCGAAGGTGACGGCACTACCTTAGGTGTACAGTGGGTGTCTGAAAATGGCGGTGGTACTCAGTTTAGCAATGGTGTCATCCCAGTAGGATCGTTGGCGGTAGCGCTTAAAGAAGCGGAAGATACTACCGAAACGGAAACTTATGTATCAGATGATGGTTCTCCTTATACGGTAACCAATACAGATGAGGGTGACTATACGTCATTAGCCAGCTTACTTGGCAGTGCCAATGGCTTAATCGCCGGTATTATTGATAATGGCTGGGGCGCAGTTGTGCAAGCGGTTAGCACAGACACTAACTCTAACGTATTGGCCACGCCGCACCTTACGACCATGGACAACGAAGAAGCGTACTTCATTGTAGGGCAAGAAGTACCGATTATTACTGGTACTTCTACAGGCTCGAATAACTCGAACCCTTTCCAAACGGTCGATCGCCAAGAAGTAGGCATTAAGCTTAAAGTCACGCCTCAAATAAATGAAGGTGATGCAGTGCAGCTGCTAATTGAACAAGAAGTGTCTAGCGTGAGTGGTGCCACCTCGGTTGATATCTCTATCAATAAGCGTGAAATTAAAACTACCGTTATTGTAGATGATGGTGGCACGATTGTTTTAGGCGGTTTGATAGACGAAGACGTTCAAGAAAGCGTGTCTAAAGTGCCTTTATTAGGTGATATACCTATTCTTGGTAATTTGTTTAAATCTACCTCGACCAGTAAGCGCAAGCGCAATTTAATGGTGTTCTTGAAGCCGACTATCGTACGTGACGGCGCTACTATGAATTCTATTAGTCATCGTAAGTACAACTACATTCGTGCCTTACAACTTAAGCGCCAGCAAGAAGGTATTTCTTTAATGCCTAATGCTGAAACGCCAAGCATGCCGAATTGGGATGATGAACTTTCTTTACCACCATCGTTTGAAGAGTACTTAACGGAAAAAGACCACCTTAATGAAGAAGGTAACGACTAAGATGGCCGGTCAAGACGAGCAACTCACCCTTGCGGTAGAGGCACAGGAAGAAGCGCTCGAAGCATTGGTTGACGAAGAAGGGCTACCAGAAGCGGTAGCGGGTTCTCGCCAGCTTTCGTTCAGCTTTGCTAAGCGTAATCAGGTATTGCTTGAAACCAATGTCACTCCTGCTGTGCTGTACTTTACTGAAAACACGCCCTTTGAAGTATTTGCAGAAGTACGCCGCTTTTATGGCGAACCTTTTATACCTAAAACCATAGCCGCTGATGAGTTTGAAAACTTTTTAACCAGTGCATTCCAGCGAGACAGTTCTGCGGCAAAGCAGTTAATGGAAGATTTAGGCAACGAAAGTGATTTGTTTGCGCTTGCTGAAGAATTACCTGATACCGAAGATTTATTAGATAACGAAGACGATGCCCCTATCATCAAGCTGATTAATGCCATGCTAGGTGAGGCAATTAAAGAAGGTGCATCGGATATTCACATCGAGACCTTTGAAAGCCAACTGGTGGTTCGATTTCGAGTAGATGGTGTATTACGAGAAATTTTACGCCCAAATCGTAAACTTTCTTCAATGCTGGTTTCTCGTATTAAGGTAATGGCGAAGTTAGATATTGCTGAAAAACGGGTTCCGCAGGATGGACGTATTACCCTTCGCATTGCGGGTCGTGCGGTAGATGTACGTGTGTCTACTATGCCTTCAAGCCATGGTGAACGTGTAGTACTTCGTTTATTAGATAAAAACAACGCAAGGTTAAACCTAAAAGACTTAGGTATGACTCAGCAAAACCGCGACCATTTTTCTTCGTTAATTAGAAAACCTCACGGTATTATTTTGGTTACCGGCCCAACAGGTTCTGGTAAAAGTACCACCTTGTATGCAGGTCTTAGCGAAATTAACTCTCGCGACCGCAATATTTTAACCGTAGAAGATCCTATTGAATTCGACTTACCCGGCATTGGTCAAACACAGGTTAATCCCCGTGTAGATATGACCTTCGCCCGCGGCCTTCGAGCCATATTACGACAAGATCCCGACGTAGTGATGGTCGGGGAGATTCGAGATGTGGAAACGGCACAAATTGCGGTACAGGCCAGTTTAACCGGCCACCTAGTATTATCGACCCTTCACACCAATACCGCTGCTGGCGCTATCACCCGTTTAGAAGATATGGGTATTGAACCCTTTTTGCTTTCTTCAAGTTTACTGGCGGTATTATCGCAGCGCTTAGTGCGCACACTGTGTAAAGAGTGTAAAACCCCTCACACACCGGATCCGCAAGAGTGTGAAGCCCTTAATATTGATGCCGATAGCAACTTTACCATTTACCAACCTCACGGCTGCGCTGCCTGTAACCAAACCGGTTACCGAGGTCGTACGGGTATTCACGAGTTATTGCTGGTGAATGAGAAAGTGCGCGAAATGATGCATGAAGGCGTGGGTGAACAGGCCATTGAAAAATATATCAGGCACTCTACCCCCAGTATTCGGGATGACGGGTGTCGTAAGGTACTTGCAGGTGTTACCTCTTTAGAAGAAGTCCTGCGTGTAACCAAGGAGGATTAGTATGGCCGCCTTCGCTTATAAAGCGGTAAATAACCGTGGCCGTAACGCAAATGGTGTACTGGAAGGCGATAATGCTCGCCAAGTGCGCCAGCAATTGCGTGAAAAAGGGCTCATTCCTTTAGAAGTAGAACAAGTTACCGAGCGCGGAAAAAGTGACGGTAAAAGTGGTGGTTTCTCGTTTTTTAAACCGAGAATTTCAGCCTCAGATCTGGCCCTGTTAACCCGTCAAATGGCCACCTTGGTAGAATCTGCCTTACCGGTAGAAGAAGCCTTACTGGCGGTTGCCGAGCAGTGTGAAAAGCCCCGTCAAAAGAATATGATGATGGCTGTTCGAAGCAAAGTGGTTGAAGGTCATGGTTTAGCCGATGCCTTGTCTGAATTTCCTAGTGTATTTGATGACTTATACCGCGCCATGGTGGCGGCAGGTGAAAAATCCGGTCACTTAGATACGGTACTTAATCGCCTTGCCGACTATACCGAACGACGCCAGCAAACTCGCAGCCAAATTACCCAAGCACTTATTTACCCATCGCTTATGCTGTTTTTCGCTTTCGGCATTGTGATGTTATTGCTGACAGTGGTTGTACCTAAAATTGTGGGTCAATTCGACCATATGGGGCAAGACCTTCCAGGTATTACCCAAGTACTTATTTCGGTAAGTACTTGGCTACAAAATTACGGCCTTATCTTGCTGGTAGTAGTGGCTATTCTGGCGGTAATTGTTCAGCGTGTGCTTCAGCAGAAAAAGATGAAGCTAAGGTTTCACAAAGTTATTTTGAAACTTCCGCTTATTGGCAAAGTGTCCCGCGGGCTTAATACCGCTCGCTTTGCACGTACCTTAAGTATATTAAGTGCCAGCGCCGTGCCTTTACTTGAATCTATGCGCATTTCTGGCGATGTACTTGAAAACCAGCATATAAAGAATCAGGTAGCCGATGCTGCCATTAATGTAAAAGAAGGGAGCAGCTTGCGCGCTGCGCTCGACAATACAAAAATTTTCCCGCCAATGATGATGCACATGATTGCATCGGGTGAAAAGTCTGGCGAATTACAGCAAATGCTTGGTCGCGCCGCCGATAACCAAGATAGGGAATTTGAAGCCCTTGTTGGTGTCTCACTAAAAGTATTTGAACCTCTACTTATCGTGTCGATGGCTGGCATAGTGCTGTTTATCGTAATGGCAATTTTGCAGCCTATTTTGGCCTTAAACAATATGGTGAATATCTGATGAAAACCTTAAAACGTAGTTCTGGATTTAGTTTGATTGAAGTAATGGTGGTGCTACTTATCATCGGCATTATGGCATCGATGGTAGCGCCGCAAATTTTGGGTAACCAAGAAGTGGCACAACTTAAAAAAGCCGCCGTTGATATCCAGCAAATGGAAAGCGCGCTTGAAATGTATAAGCTTCGAAACAATAAGTTCCCAACGACTGAGCAAGGGCTAGAAGCGTTAGTAACCGCACCAACCCTTGATCCCATTCCAAGAAACTACCCAGAAGGCGGTTTCATTAAGCGTTTGCCAGAAGATCCTTGGGGCAATCCTTATGCGTTAATTAGCCCAGGAGAATTAGGCGTAGTAGACATTTTTTCAAATGGCCCAGACGGTGAACCAGGTACCGATGACGATATTGGTAACTGGAACATTAACGAATACTTAAACTAAGTTATTTTATGCTTGGCCGCTTTCATCCTCACAACAAGCACACTGGCTTCACGCTATTAGAAGTGATGCTGGTACTGTTGCTTATGGGCTTAGCGGCTGGCTACGTGATGTTCAATGCCTTTGGCGCCAGTAAAGCAGACTTGCTAAAAAGCCAAGCCCAACGACTACAAGTACTGGTCGATATGGCAAGCGATTATGCTGTGCTAAACCAGCAGCAACTTGGCATTCGTATAGAGCAAAAAGACAACGAATACTACTTTGTTTTTTTAGATGAAAATGATGAGTGGCAACGTATTGAGGGAGAGAAATATTATGAACCTCACACATTACCTGAAGACTTCTCATTTACGCTAAATTTAGACGACTTGCCTTGGACCAAAGAAGACCAACTTTTTGACCGAGGCATATTCGACGAAACCTTAAGCGTGTCTGAAGATGGTGTTGAAATAGGCAGCGAAGAAGAAAAGAAACTGCCACCGCCGCAAATATTAATCATGTCTAGCGGCGATATTACCCCCTTCAGCCTTAGTTTTGCCTATGAAGGCGACTTTAACGACGAACCCGTTTATTTTGCGCTAAACAATGAAGAGTTTCCGCCACTAGAATTGGCTGGCCCCTTTGAGAGCCCAGATCAGTGAAAAGCCCGTTTTCGCATTCGCCCAACAATCAAAAAGGCATGACACTGCTTGAAGTCATGGTGGCACTGCTTATTTTTGCCTTAACCGGTACGGCTATTTTAAAGGCCGCAGGGGATCACTTAAATAACGTAGGGCAAATTGAAGCGGTAACCTTTGCCAGCTATGTTGCCAGTAACCGGCTAAATCAGTTACAGCTTGATGATACTTGGCCACCTAAGAACAATTTAAAAGGCAGCATGGAAATGGCTGACCGTACTTGGTATTGGCAGCAAAAAGTAACCAAAACCAATGACGATGAACTTCGCTCGGTAAGTATCAGCGTAGGCTTAGATTCAGATTATTCTGGCAGTGTCACGTCAGTAACCACCTTTGTGGCCAAGCCCACCAGCGCAGGCACATAATGAAGCAGCGCGGATTTACGCTCATTGAAATCTTGATTGCCATGGCTATTTTTACGCTCATTGGTTTGGCATCTACAGGCCTGCTAACCACGGTAATTGATAGCAACGACTTATCTAGCGAGCGCTTTGAGAAGTTACAACAACTACAACGTGCCATGGTCATCATAGAGCGTGATATTCAACAAGCGGTGCCACGGCCAGTTCGCGCTGAAGGGGAAACCCAAACCGTAGTAATGGCTGGCGGCGAGGTAGATGATAGTGACGGTGATGGTATTGGCTTTGTGCGCGGCGGTTGGCACAACCCTCAACTCATGTTGCCCCGAAGCACCCTACAATACGTGGCATATCGCCTTGATGAAGACCGACTAGAACGCCTTTATAGCAACTACGTCGATAATGTTATTGGCTATGAACCTAAAACCCGTACCCTGCTTGAAAATATAGAAAGCTTTACCGTTGAATTCATTAGCGCTGAAAGTAGTACTGATGACAGCGACGATCTAAGTTGGAGTGAAAGTTACCAGGGTGAAGCGTTACCCACCGCTGTGGCGATTGAGTTTGTGAGTAAAGACTTCGGTTTAATACGCCGCGAGTTTGCCTTAACAGCAGGTTCAGCGTAATGGGTATTCTTATTAAAACGGCTATCAAAGCGCCTACAAAAACACCTAGTTCGCTACCTTCTCGCCAACAAGGCGTGGCGCTTATGATTGTGCTTATGATTGTAGCGCTGGTATCTGTATTGGCCACTGAAATGGGTACCCGCTTGCAGTTGCAAGTTCAGCGCACCATGAATATTAAAGACAGTAATCAAGCGTACTGGTATGCCTTGGGCGCCGAGGCCTTTGCAAGAAAGTCGCTTCAAACCTTGATGGAAGAAACCGGTGATAAAATTTCGCTAGACCAGCCCTGGGCACAGGAATTTATGTACCCGTTAGACAATGGCGGTTTACAGGCGAACCTTACCGACCTTCAAGCATGCTTTAACTTAAATGCTATTCTACAAGGCAGCGCTAGCGCAAACGTGAATAGTGGTGATGGCGCTACCGAAGCGATGGATGCCTTTCACACTATGCTTTTGGCCCTTGAAATTGACGATCTAAACAGCTTTACCGCTGATACCGTGCGAGACAGTTTGGCCGACTGGGTAGATGAGGATGACAATATGCGCCCTTATGGCGCAGAAGATAGCGAGTATGAGTCGAGAGAGTTTCCTTACTTAGCAGCAAACGGACTACTGGCATCGACAAGCGAATTGCGTATTATTAACGGTGTCTCTGCGGTTTGGTTGAATGAAATTCTTCCTCTGGTTTGCGTAATTCCCGACAACGACACCCTAGCCATTAATGTGAATACCATTGATGAAGAACATGCAGCGCTATTAGCCGGCTTAACGGGGTTAGATTTACAACAAGCCACTAGCTTGCTGGGTAACCGCCCACAAGATGGCTGGGAAGACGTAAGCGAATTTCTGGCCGAGCCGAGTGTTGAAGCATTAAGTTTATCTGATAGCCGAAAAGAATGGTTTACGGTAACCACTGAGTATTTTATTTTGCACACTAAGACCCGTTACAATAAAGCAACGTTTCAACTTTCTACCGTATTTAACGCAAGTAGTGACGCGGGCGTAAAAATAATAAAGCGCGAGTTTGGAGGCGTAAAATAATGGAACAACTCCTGATTAGGTTAGGTGCCACCGAGGCCGACCCAATTAGCTGGCTAGTATGGTCTACAGCCGAAGAAGAAATTATCGCTTCTGGTGAACTTCCCAATGCCAACGCCCTTTCTACCTTAGCGGAACGCGCTGGGCACCGTGCGGTAATTGCATTAGCACCTAGCAGCGAAATATTACTTAAATGGGTAGCTTTACCGCCAAGAGCGGGTAGAAAGGTACTTTCTGCTTTGCCCTTCATGCTTGAAGATGAATTAGCCACTGATATTAGCGAACAGTTTTTTGCTATTGGTCCTAAAGTAGGCGATAGCCAAGCCGTTGCCGTGGTAAGTCATGCAAAACTTCAAATGTGGCAGCAATGGTTAGCTGATGCAGGCTTGTTCTGTAACCATCTAATTCCTGATGTACTCGCCGTACCGGTAACTGAAAACGGTTGGTCTGTACTCACCCTAGGCGAGCAAATGTTGGTACGCCAAGATACCTTTCAAGGTATACAGGGCGAGCAAGCGTGGTTGTTACCCACCCTAGGCCATTTCACCAGCCAACAAGAAGCCCCAGTTGTCATTACCAACTATGCGGGTATTGATTTAAGCGGTGTGCCGAATATCACGGTAAATGACGCCCCTCTTGAGCTACCTATGCATGTGCTAGCCAAAGAGGCGATGTCGAGCAGTTTCAACTTGCTTCAGGGCGAGTATAAAGTAAAGCGTACTCGTAACAATGCGTGGGCACAATGGCGTGTCGCGGCTGTATTAGCGGTACTGGTGTTATGTACCAGCTTGGTTGATAAAACCGTTACCCTGTACCAGCTGAAATCTGATAACGCGGCGCTCTCAAGTGAAATAAATCAAGCGGTAAAATCTGGGTTCCCCAATATTGGCGTTTATCGTAACGTGAAGCTTAAGTTGCAATATGAGCTTGATAAATTATCAAAAACTGGCGGCGACGCCTCTATGTTAGTGATGCTAGATCAGCTTTCAGAAGCCTTTGCTAGCACACAAGTAAAACCACAAACTTTACGGTTTGATGCCACCCGCACCGAAATTCGTATTCAAGCGCAAGGTAAAAGCTTTGAGGCGTTAGAGCAATTTCGCCGACAGGCGGAAGGTGCTGGATTTACCGTAGAGCAAGGGGCTATCAATAACCGTGATGACAATGTGATTGGCACGGTATCAATTAGGAGTGTGTTGTGAACGCACTAGTCAGCAAATTTAAAGCGCTTACCGAGCGTGAGCAAATACTGGTGATGATCTCTGCTGTGGTAGTGGTTATTGGTTTATTTTATTTTTTGATTTGGTCGCCCCTTAATGCAGCTTTGCATCAGCAAAAGCAATTGCTAGATAACCAACAAAGCTTGCTGGTATGGGTAAAAGACAGTGCCGTTCGCGCCCAACAACTCAGAAAAAGCAGCAACCGCGCTACGCCTTTTCGAGGTTCACTACCTCAAGCCGTTAACCGCACTACGTCAAGTCACAGCATCGCTATTTCGCGTATGCAACCGCAAGATGATGAGTTACAAGTTTGGATAGACCAAGCCCCTTTTAATGATGTGCTGGAATGGTTAAAAACCCTTGAAGGCATGGGCATTGTCATCATTCAGGCCGATATTGCTGAAGCTGATGATCCAGGTTACATCAAAGTTCGCCGTTTACAGTTAGGAAAAGCATGAAGTCTAAGTTTGGTTGGCTAGTGGGTGGCATTGTTGCCTTTCTAATTTTTGCAATTGCTTACATGCCTGCTATTCAGGTGATTGGCAGAGTAGACTTGCCAAAAAATGTATCGATTAGCGGTGTCAGTGGCACATTATGGACGGGTAAGGCGCAAACCATCGTGGTGAACGGACTCCCTATTAATAACGTTAATTGGGAGCTTAGCCCCCTTGCGTTGCTGATTGGAAAGGTAAGCGCGCATGTAAAAGCGGGTAACATTCGCGATGTAAACGACATTGCTTTTGAAGGGCCATTTAAAACCAGTTTGTTTAATACAAACAAAGTAGAAACCACAAATTTCTCAGTTTATTTACCCGTAGACCGCGTGTTGGCGCAAGTGAATTTGCCTCTGCCAGTTAACGCCAGTGGGCGATTTAAAGTGAAGCTCGACGAACTTACTTTTGGCCCTCAGTGTGTAGCGCTACAAGGTACAGGTGATTGGTTGAATGCCGCCGTTGCAGGTACACAAGGCCCAATCGACTTTGGCACTTATTCTGCCAAACTTCGCTGTGTGGGTGATGACATTGGTATTGTGGTCAGCGAGCCAAATCTACTTGGCCTTTCTATTGATGCTGTAGTTAGCCCAGACATGAAAAAAGTAAAGGTAGACGGGAAATTTAAGCCCGATGATAGCCTTCCTCAAGAAGTATATCAGGCGTCTAAATTCTTCGGACAACCCGATGCGAATGGTTATATCGCCATTAAATTACAATAGGCGCAATGCTATATAAGTTAGCGGCCTTCTTCACGAGTAAGGTCGCTAACCAATGGAATATTCATTAGGTCTTGCGCGGCAAACACCCGTCCGGGGGCAATAACCGCAATAGCCTCAGTAAGCCCATCTAGCCCTGCTTCGCTACGCTTCATTATATGAGAAAGCACAATACGCTTTGCTTCGGACTCTTTAGCAATTTCAATAATTTGCTTAGGCGTCATATGCAAATTGGTGGCAGCGCTACCCGCTCCCTTTTCAATATCTTCAATAGCATTATGCAACACGAGCACATCGGCATGCTTAGCAAAGTTGGCTAATGTTCCATCAGCATTGTTGGTGTCGCCTGAAAATACAGCAACACATTTATCAATAGTAACTTTCCACGCCAACGCCGGGATTGGTCCATGATGCACCGATATAGCCGCTATGCTGATATCATCACTAATGGATGTGGAAAAAGTGGTATCTGCAACCGTGTGTGCAGACACCTTATAATCATCTTCACCTTCTTGGGTATAAGAAGATAGGTATTTAAATGCCCCTTCTTTACCTATCAGCGCATCGAGATACGCGTGAGTACTCGGCATAAGGTCGTTACCGGCAGGGCCATACACGGTTAAATCTGTATCTCGACGTGTGAAATAACTTCCCTTGATAAAACTGGGTAGGTCGGCGGCATGATCAGTATGCAAATGAGATAATAAGATGGTGTCTACATCGGTAAAATCAGCACCCGACGCGCCAAATTGAACACTACTTCCACTCCCAGCATCTACCAACACGTTAGCTTTTTCGTCTTTCCAAAGAAGGTAGGATGCAGAAGCACGCCCATCATCGAGTTCTGGACCGCCAGAGCCAAGCACTTGTAATGAAACTCCTTCACATACGGTAGTGGCGCTTGTATCCGTTGATGCATGCTGCGGCAACGACTGCTGAACGGAATCACCAGCACTTGCTATTGGATTGGCTGTCGGTTTATCCGAAGGCTCTGCACAAACAAAAAAGGCTGAGGTAAGTAACCCCAGCCCAATACTTAGTTTTGTACCTACATTAGAACAGTGCGGCTTCGCAACACGGGCTGAACTAGATTTCATGGATGTGACTAACATACTACGTACTCCTATTCAGCGCCTTGTTGCAGATTAGCCCAACAATGTGGGCTAACCGCATTGGTACGCTTAGCTGTTTTGCTGCTCTGCAATCATGATGGTTTTGATATTAACGAATTCACGCATACCATAGCCACCGTGCTCACGACCGTAACCACTGTCTTTAACTCCGCCAAATGGCAAGTTAGGCTGAGCTAGCGAATAACCATTAATATTTACCATACCCGTATCGAACTCGTTTTTGGCAAGGGCGATAGCGTTGTCGGTATCAGTACTAAAGATACCACCACCAAGACCGTAGCGTGAATCATTTGCTACTGTCATGGCTTCTTTGTCGTCACGAACGCGAATTAACGAAGCCACTGGGCCGAATAATTCATCGTCGTACGCCGGCATGCCTGGTGAGACATTTTCTAATACAGTGATAGGGTAAAAATAACCACTGTTATCTGGTACTTCACCGCCGAGTGATAAAGTTGCCCCTGCGTCCAATGACGTTTTCACTTGCTCGTGTAATTCATCGCGTAAATCTTCACGGGCCATAGGGCCTAAGTCGGTATTTTCATCCGCTGGGTCGCCTACTTTAAGTTTCTTACACTGGGCAACAAACTTATCTCTGAACTCATCATAAATACTATCGACGATAACAAAGCGCTTGGCTGCTACACAGGTTTCACCGTTGTTGATAACACGGCCTTTAATACAGGTTTCAACCGCTTGGTCGATGTCAGCATCTGCTAGCACGATGAACGCATCGTTACTGCCTAGCTCCATCACTGTCTTTTTCGACAAACTTGCTGCTTCTTTAGCAACCTGCTTGCCCACTTCGTCACTACCTGTGAAGGTTACGCCGCGAACATGCTTATGTTTAATTAAGTCACTCGCTGTACCGCCATCAATCAATAGCGACTGATAAACGTTTTTAGGGAAACCAGCATCTTCATACATTTGTTGGATAGCCACGGCCATACCAAATACATTTTTAGCATGTTTTAGTACCGTAGTATTGCCCGCCATGATGTTTGATACGCTGTAGCGTATAACCTGATAGAGGGGGAAGTTCCAAGGTTGTATGCCTAAGATCACGCCGATAGGCTGGTAACTAATAATGGCACGACCGCCTTCAAAAATGCGATGTTCATCTTCTAGAATTTCGGCACCATGTTCTGCGGTATATCGGCAGATATTCGCACATAGCTGCACTTCTTGCCTACCTTGCTCAGCTACCTTACCCATTTCTCGGGTCATCAGGCTGGTTAAGTCGTCAAAACGCTCTTCCATCAAATCAGCAAGGTTATTGAATAATTGGGCACGGGCGTCAAAAGAAGTTCTGCGCCAGTTTAAGTAAGCTTCTTGCGAGCGGGTTACCGCTTGCTCTGCATCATCCGCTGACATTAAATGATAATGATCTAGCTTCTCACCCGTTGCAGGGTTATACGTGTTGATTGTATCGCTCATTGTCACACTCCTTAATCCGTTTGTGATGGGAAGTAGTGCAACTACAGCGCCAGATTAGCCAGGCTAATGTTTCTAACGAAAGATCAACAAGATAGACTAATGATTAGACATTATGAGCGATATTCGAGAAAAGCCCGATAAGAAATTATTACGGAAATTTGTCACCATTTCGGTAGGGCTTACAGAGTATTTTTGAGTAAAACACTGCGGTTTACGATGTTATTTCAAAGGCAACTAGCAGCGTATATGTTGTATATCAATCGGTATATAAATCGGGAAAATGAAACTTTGCCATGGCTAACGTAAGCGCGACTTCATAAACACTTTGTCTCGAAGCATGATTAAGGGTAAGCAAGCCGATGGCGCCCCCTTTTTGCTTCACATTAGTAGTATTGAATAACTTATCCATTACAGGGCCTAGTTCTTCGCCCCGCTGCAATGCTTGATACACACTAACCGGTAACGGCAAATTGGCACTTCGGCCTATCGACATGCGCCCGCCGTTATAAATCGCCACGTAAGCAAAGGTAGCAGGACCATCTTCGAATACATCAACACCACCTTCAATAGCCACATACCACGAATCGTTTGTCTCGTCTTTGTGCATATCAATAAGTGCTTTTACGCGGTTTACCGCGCCTAGCCGCGTTTCTTCTTCGCTCATAGGCTGCTCAGAAACTCCACTAGGTACGCCCACTTCGTAAACATCGAAATCTTGCTCTAAGGTAATGGATAACGTGATGTGCGCCGCATTTACCTTAACCGGGTTTTTAGACCCTACAAATAATTTACTCAGCATGTTTACCTCCTTCGTTGCTAGAGACAGGGTTTGCCAAAATATCATCTAACATTAAACGATAGTCGGTAACAGCAGGAAATTCGGTAATATTACGGTTCGGTAAAGTGTTGTCAGGATTATCAACCGCAAGAAGGTGCTTTATACCAAACTCTTTTGCCGCATCTAATATTCGTATTGTATCGTCTACAAACAAGGTTCTCGCTGGGTTGAAGTTTAAGCGTGCGTGTAGCTTCTGCCACAGCAACTGCGACTCTTTAGTGACACCAAACTCATGGGTGGAGATTAAGTTATCAATATGTGCGTCTAACTGCGTACGCTCTATTTTTAACGACAAACTACCAGGGTGTGCATTAGTAACTAACACCACCTCGCGACCAGACTGATGCAACGCCTCTAAGAAAGGGACGGTATCGGGACGAATTTCAATAAGGTGCGCCAACTCGCGCTTTATCGGCATAATATCGATATCCAGTGTTTCTGCCCAATAGTCGAGGCAATACCACTGAATTTGACCGTGCACTTTTTCATAATGTGAGGCCATCATGTCACGACATTCTTGTTCAGGAATACCTTTGATTTCAGCCAAACGCGTTGGCAAATGGTCTAGCCAAAACCGGTTGTCGTAGTGCAAATCCAGTAGGGTGCCGTCCATATCTAACAACACCGTATCAATTTCATTCCAGGGCAGAAAGGGCAAGCGATTTTCCTTATAATGAAGTAAGCTAGTTACAGTAGGTATGATAACAAAGTTGTAGCAAGAGACATGCGAAAAATTGACCCGAACAAGCCGTTACCGCAAATTCACAATCGGGAAATTGTTGCCCAAAGTAAGCTTTTTCGCGTAGAGCGCCTAGACTTAGAGTTTTCTAATGGCGCAACGCGAGAGTTTGAACGGATGGCAGGTGGCAATCGTGGCGCCGTCATGATTGTTCCCATGATTGATAAAAATACCATGGTATTGATTCGTGAATATGCCGCAGGTACTCACTCCTATCAACTTGGCTTTCCAAAAGGCCTTATCGACCCAGGTGAAACCGCCATTGAAGCCGCCGATAGAGAATTGAAAGAAGAAGCAGGTTTTGGTGCGAATGAGCTGATTGAATTACACAAAGTTAGCATGGCACCTACCTTTTTTAATGCCAACATGACCATTGTAATAGCAAGAGATTTATACCCTGAACAACTAGAGGGTGATGAACCTGAGCCATTGGAAGTGATTCACTGGCCCCTTGCTGAAGCAGACGCGTTACTGGCTCGTGAAGATTTTGTTGAAGCCCGCTGTATCGCTGCGCTGTTACTTGCTCAAAAATGGTTGAAGGACCAATAGATTATGCCCGATGAACACCCCCACAGCGAACTATTAGAGCTCGCAAAAACCGTTGCCGTTGAAGCCGGCGAAGCTGTGCTTAAAGTGTATGATAAAGGCGATTTTGACGCTTACCAAAAAGAAGACGATTCTCCAGTTACTAGCGCCGACTACCTTGCCAACGATATTATTGTTAAACGCTTAAGCGACGCCACCCCCGACATTCCTATTCTGTCTGAAGAAAATAAGCATGCCAGCTTGGAAGAGCGAAAAGATTGGCCGCGTTATTGGCTTATCGATCCTATCGACGGCACCCAAGAGTTTATCGCCAGAAGCGGTGACTTTGCGGTGAACATCGCACTTATTGAAAATAATCAGCCTAAAATTGGTGTTATTTTCTGGCCCCCTGGGCAATCGCTGTATTTTGCCGAGAAGGGTAAAGGGGCTTATAAATCGTCACCTGACGGGGAAGAGAAAATTGCCGTCCGTAAGCTTGATGATCCTAAAAACAGTGTGGTGATGATTGCCATTAGTCGTAGGCAAAGCCGCGAAAAAGTATTAGGTCGTATGTGTGCAAAGCGGGTTTATCAAACCCTGCCATTAGGCAGCTGTTCGCTAAAAGCCTGCTTTATTGCAGAAGGTAAGGCCGATGTATTTATGCGAATTGGTGTAACGGGTGAGTGGGATACAGGTGCATCACAGTGCATAGTATCTGAAGCTGGAGGCAGTATTGCTGCTGCTAACTTCGAACCGCTTACTTATAACCAGCGTCATTCGCTAGAGAACCCAGATTTTGTAGTAATGGGCGATCAAAGAGTGCCATGGAAAGATGTTGTCCAGTATAATGATTTTGTAAACCCTCATCGTAATTAGTACGTTAGGTTATTTGGTCTATGCCATCTTCGAGTAGTCTCGAGTGGACATTATTATTATTTAAAGGAGTAATATTATGGTGACGACACGTATTCGTAAGGTAACAACTGCCTTGCTTGCATGCGGTCTTACGTTTCCTGCACTTGCTGACTGGGACCTAGATGGCGACACCAGTGTTTTGCATTTCCTTTCTACCAAGAATTCACAAATTACCGAAGTACATAAATTCGATAGTTTTGAAGGCAGTTTATCTAATGCTGGAAAATTGCGTGTTACGGTTAATTTGGCGTCGGTAAATACGTCAATCGATATTCGTAATACACGTATGCAAAACATGCTATTCAATGTGACAGAGTTTGCTGAAGCAACTTTCGATGCAACCTTACCTGAGTCAATGCTGAATTTAGCCGACGGCGAAGTGGCCAGCGGCAAAGTTGATGGCATTTTAACGTTGCATGGTATGGCGGTTCCTACTAGCTTCTCTGTAATGGCAAGCAAAGTAGACGCAGATACTTTAACGGTTTCAACTACCGCGCCTACGCTAATTAAAGCTGAGTCTTTCGGACTAACGGCAGGTATTGAAGCATTGCAAAAAATTGCAGGGCTAAAGAGTATTACTACTACGGTTCCGGTTTCTTTCTCCGTAACTTTTACCCAGTAAGTACACCTTATATAGAAAAAGCCGGGGCTTTACCTTTGAAGTAAAGCTGCCGGCTTTTTTGTGTCTGGCTGATTATGTTCAGCGCTTTAATCCACTAACGTGTACAACACGTTACGCGTTATTGACCAATGCTGGACGCATAGGCAGCGGCTTTTCACTTAATACTTGCTCAGGCATGGTTACCCACAAACTTTCAGGGAGTGCTGGCTCTTCTGCCTTGTACTGAGACAATGCGAAGTAATTCATAGCCACCCGCAAACGTTTAAGCGCGGTGCATTCATTCACTTCTTGGTCGATAACAAACACGCCCCATTTACGCATTTGTATGCCTAGATTATCACTGCTAGTAATACGAATAACCGGCGCAGCCAGTACCATTCCAATTAACACAGGTAGCAACCACATAAATAACGATGGTGTGTAATAAAATGTAGTCACACCCCAAATTACGGCTAAACAACTCATAATTTGAGTATGCTTAAAGGCCACACTCCAAGGTACTTTTTTACCTTCACGTTCTTGTGCTTCCCATTTAACAGAATGACCAACAAAAACACTGATCACAAAGAAGCTATGATAAAACATCATTAACGGTGCAATAAGAATGGCCATTGTAATTTCTAATGCAGAACTTTTCAGTAACGAAAAGGTGCCACCAAACTCTTCTCTGCGTTTGATAAGCGCCAATACTATCCCTAGTACTTTAGGTAAAAATAACAACGCAGCTGTACCCCACATTGTGACCATCATCATATCTTGACGGGCTACCTGCCAGCTTGGGAATAACTGATATTCAGAGGTAAAGAAATCTGGAACAGACGTAGCACGGATGAGTGCATCAGCTGTACCTAGCGCTAGCATACAAAACAGTATTAGTGATGAAATATAGGCAAACGCACCAAATAAGAAGTGAAGACGGTTAGCCGCTTTCAGGCCTTTCACGTTCAGCAAACCTAAATGCTGAATGTTACCTTGTACCCAACGACGATCACGAATAGCGTAATCGACAACGTTGCTAGGGACTTCTTCATAGCTGCCCGTGGTATCGGTCAGTAAATAGGCCTGCCAGCCTGCACGGCGAAGTAGCGCAGCTTCAACAAAGTCATGACTTAAAATTTCACCACCAAACGGGGCGCTGCCTTCTAATTTAGGTAAACCACAATGCTGCATAAAGGGCGCAATGCGAATAATCGCGTTATGACCCCAATAGTTGGCGCTATCGGTTTGCCAAAATGACAAACCTGTTGCCAGCATTGGGCTGTAAAGGTGCGCAGCAAATTGTACAAAGCGGCCAAAGAAGGTATTTTGACGTACCGGCATAGGGATAGTTTGTACTAATGCGGTATCTGGGTTTTGTTCAATACGGCGGGCTAAATCTAACATTCGCTCGCCAGTCATAATACTATCGGCATCTAATACAATCATAGATTCGTAGTTCGCGCCCCAGCGTTCGCAAAATTCTTTTAAGTTACCCACTTTGCGATGAAGGTTCTTTTCCCGGCGACGATAAAATACCTGCGACGCGTAGCTGCCTAAACGCTTGGTCATACGTTGCCACGCGCGAAGCTCGGCATCTGCTTTGTTTTGATCCCGTGTGTCACTTAGCATATAAAAATCGAAATGATCAGCTTGTGGCGTATTCATTAACTCACGGACACACGCTTCAAAACCCACCATAATTCGGCGCGTATCTTCATTGTATACAGGCATTACCACCGCATGGCGCTGAGTTAACTGTGTGGCTTCATCAGGCTTACTTTGCTTTTTACGTAAGCTTAAAGGGTCAATATTAAACAGTTGTAGTACAAAACCGATAATACCGGTCCAAAAGGCCATACACAGCCAAGCGAACAACATTAGGCCTAATCCAAGCTGGGCCATCTCAAGTTTAGTTAACCCATTAGGAAGAAAAATTTCATAAAGGCTCCAACCGGCCAAAGCCGTACTCGGAAGCACTAACATTGCCATTATAAATAAGCGCATGTGCTCTCCTGTCGTGATGAATCGATCACGCTTTGTTGAGGATTTAGGGGAAATGGAAGCATTACTTGGGTTGATAGACATAATTCCAAACCTCACTGATACGTTTGCCATCTAGCTCGATATAAGCACGCATATCTACCGTGCTTTTGTCTTTGGGCATAAGAAGAAAAGTGGCGCGCCATTCTTTACCTTCATTAACGGGGTAAAGGCGCTGCTGAGAAATTGCACCATTGCTACCTTGCACAATAAGCTTGGTAGTGTCTGGGTTGAAGCTTGTAGCCGTATTTTCATTAGCTGACAATTCAGGTGCTGCCAGTTCCGGCGATGAGAAGTCAGGAGAAGAGAAATCAACAATAAAGCGGCGCTGAGCCTGCTTTGTTTCATCTTTCACTTTCTCGCCAGGTAACGACGGTTTACTTTGGCGTGTACGAATAACGGTTGCTAACTCGCTAACAACGGGGTTTCGCTCTACTGTTTTTAAGGTATACGCAAAATAACGAGATTCACCGCTAAGTAATGGCGCTTCAGGCACCCAGTACGCCACAATATTGTCGTGCGTCTCTGAGTTAGTCGGTATTTCTACCACCTCTAAGCGACCTTTCTCGAACCCTTCGGTGGGCGTTACCCAAAGGCCTGGGCGAATATGATAGTTTGCTTCACCATCTAAGTAGTTACCCCACTCGCCATCGCGCTGTAACATGCCAAAACCTTTTGGCGCGCTGTCACTTAACGAAGTAATTTGTAGTTTTGCTGGGTTAGTCAATGGACGCCAAATCTCTTCATCTGCATGTGTCACCATTAATACACCGTCGCTGTCATGTACTTCAGGGCGATAGTCGTCTGAGCGCTTTTCACTGTTTTCGCCATAAAGAAACATGCTGGTAAAAGGGGCGACACCTAGCTTTTCTACATCTTCGCGGGCAAACAACCAGCTTTTCACATCTACTTGTGTATCTATGCCTGGCTCAATGACAAACTTGTACGCACCGGCCACTGACGGACTTTCCAGTCGAGCATAAATCGTAATAGGCTGGCCTTCTTTAGGCTCAATAAGCCAAAATTCAGTAAAGTGAGGAAATTCTTCCCCTTTCGTTAGGGCAGTATCAATGGCAAGCCCTCGAGCAGAAATACCATATACTTGGTTCTTACCCACTAGACGAAAATAAGAGGCCCCTAAAAATACGGCAAACTCATCTTTATAGGCTTCATTTTTCAATGGGTAATGAACCCGAAAGCCTGCAAACCCCGTTTTATCGTTGGTCAGCCCTGCTAACGGCGCAGCTTTGTCGTCATAGCGGAACATGTCACTAGAAAAGGGAATACGCTGAGCGCTATTAGATTCATCGATAGTGTGAACTGTCACAGGTAGCTCATAAAGAAAGCCAGGATGAAAAAACTGCACTTCGTAGTCGTTCTCGCCATTCCACAGGCTTTTTTCAGGATTAAAGCGGATAGCCCGATAGGTTTGATAATCAATTGATTTTAATCCGTCATCGAGACCATGATCGTTTTGCTCATAGCTTTCCTCGGCAGACGCTTTTGCGGCGTCGATAACAGATTGAAGAATAGGGGATGCATCACGAGGTTCGTTGCTATTACTCACCCCTTCAGCATTAATCACTGGCGCGACTAATAATGACAACGCACTGGTAATCACAACCGCAACGCGAGAGAAAAGTGACCTGGAGCGTCGCTTAGTTACTTTGCTGACGCTCTTCACGCCATCAAAGCGGCCTTGTTTAAACTCTTGGTGCATGTCGTAATCTCCGTGAATTAGGGCTATGCCAAAACGCGTTCAAAAAAGCCACCAGCTAACTCCGTAGATGAATGCCCAAAGGTGCTTTTTTGATAGGAACCTCGCTTACCCATAAAGGAAGAAGAACTGGGTAGCGAATTAACCGCGCTTGAACTCATTAAGAGCAGTTGCAAAGAATGATCCAACTTATCTAAGAGTGGTTGAATAACCATCAAACGTCATCTTTTCAAACATTTACAAAGGTACTTTTTGAATTTAAGCGCCATCTTTCACTGTGTAAAAACGTACCAGTCATTAGACGAAAGGATATAGTGTTGTTTTTTAGATACACATTTAGCAGATTTTGTTGTTCAGATAATCAACACTATTTGATAAATCTATTCCGGAGATAAAAAGCAGCTTTAGGTAAAAACCGCTATCTTTCTGTATGTTAAAGAAAAATCGTCTATTTAACCATCAGTTCATATCGTGATTGGCAAACCCTTTGCAAAACTAACTTCAGATTTAACGATGGAATTCGCGATACTTGTTTGCACATCACGATGCACAGGTTCGCAAAATTTGAAGCGCAGGTATTTTTTCTTTCTGCGATAAATAGGAGTTTTTTCAAATGCGCAAAGCAATCACTTTACTTACAGCACTTACCGCTACCGCAGCCTCTTTTGCAACGTTAGCCGAGTCTCCAGACTGGCGTTATGTAGAAGGCGGCTATAGCAAGATGGATTTTGACGATAACGAATCGTTCGAACCCGATGGTTTCGTACTAAGCAGCAAATATCTATTAAACAGCAACATTTACTTAAACGGTGAATACAGCAACTTTGAAGAAGGCAGCTTCGATTTCGATATGCTAACCCTAGGTGCTGGTTACAGAATGCCACTTAACGCCACTACCGATGCATATTTCGGCGCCAACTTTGAGCGTATCGATGGCGATTTCGATGATGAGACGGGCTACAGTGTGAATGCTGGCGTTCGTTCTATGGTGACTGAGCAGGTTGAGCTTCTAGGCGAAGTAGGCTACTACGACGTTGAAGATGGCGATGCCACGTTCAAAGTAGGCGCGAACTATTACATCACCCCTCAATGGGCCGTGGGTGCCAACTACAAGCTTATGGATGACTTAGACGTCATGCAGGTAACTGCACGCTACAGTTTCTAAACCTTTCTCGTTTTGGGATGCTCTCCTGATGAAAGGTAGCCGGGTCACTCGCCCGGCTTTTTTTATTCTTCAATTTACGTACAAGCTCTGTTTTAAGCAGCAGGTATACCTACTCTTCTTCAGCAGACTCACTTTGGGATGTCACATCGCCTTTTGGTCTGATATCCACGCTCTCGTGAAGCTCTGAATACACTAGCACGGCCTCACCACTTTTAAGCGCATCTAATACCTGTGTCACTTTGGTTTCCATAGTGACGTCTTCAGCGCCGTATTCTGTGCCTTCTCGCAGCACAAATGCTTCCACTAAACTATGTAGGGTTTCGGTATCAACCGCGTCGATTGGAATTATCATCTCTGCCTCCAGAAAAAAGTGAGCTCACGCTAACGATTAAGCATGAGATAAAGCCAGCTAACGTGCAAACAAGATAGGAAACTTACACGTAGGGCGTGGTGGGGTTAATGGGCAGTACATCGCTAACGTACCTTTTTACCCTTTCATGAAGCCACACTTTAGGGCTAAACACCGAACCTTGCATAAAGCCAACATGGCCACCACGCTCACTGAGTTCAAGGGTAACATTGCGTGCTAATTCTTCTTCTTTAGGCACCACTAAATGGTTCATAAAGGGGTCATCAATACTGTGTAATACAAGCGTAGGGCAATGAATAGCGCTCAAGAAGTGGTACGCACTGCACTTCTCGTAATAGTCGTTCGCGTCTTCGAAACCATGCAAGGGCGCTGTGACTTTTTCATCAAATTGCGCAAAACTGGAAATGCCATCAACATCATCACCCGTTAATTGGATAAGTTTACGATAGTCGATAAACGACATTTTCTTTCGTAGCGTGGTTTTTATGCTGTTTAAGAGGTATTTCTGATACACCCGCGAGAAACCGTGGTTAATTGATTTGGCACACTCAGACAGCTTCAACGGTGACGATATAGCAATAGCCGCATTCAGCCACTTTTGCGCGGGGTTCTCACCAAGCAGCTTTAACAGCATGTTACCACCAAGCGAAAAGCCCACAGCAACTTTAGGGAGTTGGGGGAATTTTTGGTTTAGCCAATCAAGAAAAAAGCTCGGATCGCCAGTCTCGCCAGAATGGTAGCCTCTTGGCTTTAGGTTCGGAACACCGCTACAGCCACGATAGTGCATCATCACCACTTGCCAGCCATTTACCGATAAATTGGCCATCATATCATTGGCGTAATGTGAACGAATGCTGCCTTCAAGGCCATGGAACATCACAATAATGCCCGAAGGCTCTGCGGGCTTTGGCCCCCATGCAACGTCGACAAAATCGTCATCTGGCAATGTTAGGCGTTCCATGCTGTATTTTAGCGGTAAGCGTTTTTGAATGAAGCGTGGCCATATAGTTTGAACATGACGGTTCTTTGCCCAACTTGGTACCCGAAAGCTGCTTTTTATAATCTTTCCATGCGATAACGCGATTTTGCTCATGATGTTTTCTTATTTTTTTCTACGACAATTGCTTAAGTAACTGGCTAATTAATTCACGGGCTTCCTGTTTTTCTCGTAGCTTATACCCATTAATAAGTGCAGCGATAGAGGCATTGAACACACCTGACATACTAGAGGCGCCTGAGGGCAAGGACGCTAAACCAAGGCTATTAACCGTTTCTACAATAATAGCTTGTTGCGCTTTTTCTAATTCCAGCTCGTCATCTTTTAGCTGATTGTATTTCGCTAAGGCCTGCGGGTAGTTTGCATCTTGTTTGTCTTCTGGCTTCGCTTGCTTTCGCTCAAGTCGATGTTGCTTAAGAGCGTGCTCTGATGCTTCAACGGCGTTTATCACCGCGTTTAACTGAGGCAAATTAATAATGAAGCCATGTTCAATACACCAGCATATCAACAATAGTATGTTTACGTTCACACCATGGCGGTCTTGCAACAAAATGGCAAGTGGCGCTACGTCGCCTTTGCCATAGCGACTACCTGCGTATTGCCAAAAATCTTCTGCATTTACAATCGCATTACTGTGCTTCATAGCTTGCGCGCTGCGCCTCCATTTGCTCTTGTGCATCGAGCCATTGCATCTCTTCTTCTTCAAGCTCCTGAGTGAGCTTTGCCTGTTTATCTAACAGTTGCATCAGCTCGGCTTTCTTATCATCGTTATACAAACTTGTATCTGATAACGATGCTTCAAGGGTTTTCAACTCGTCTGAACATTTGTCCATGGCCTTTTCGTGCTTCTCTAAGGCTTTTTTCAGTGGTGCGACTTGCTTTCTAAACTCTGCTTCTCGGCGCTTTTCTTCTTTACGATCGATTTTACGCTCGCTAACAGCGCTTGCGTCTTCATTTAACGCTTTCGCATCGCTGTTCGCTTTGGCTTTTTCGGCGGCTTGTTGCTTTAAAATCCAGTCGCGGTAGTCGTCTAAGTCGCCAGTGAACGCCGCCACTTCGCCGCTATCTACTAAGTAAAAGTCTTCGCATACCGATGAGAGTAAAAATCTATCGTGCGATACCAACACCATGGCACCCTCAAAGCCTTGTAGCGCAATATTCAACGCATGACGCATTTCTAAATCAAGGTGGTTGGTAGGCTCATCGAGCAATAACAAGTTTGGCTTTTGATACACAATAAGCGCTAACACTAACCGCGCTTTTTCGCCACCAGACATAGGCGCAACAGCTGAAAGCGCTTCATCGCCGTTAAAGCCAAAACCGCCTAAATAATCTCGCAATTGCTGTTCGGTAGCTTTTTCGTCTATGCGCTGTAAGTGCAAAATAGGCGTGGCGTTAGGATCGAGAGTTTCTAATTGATGCTGAGCAAAGTAACCAATCTTGAGGCCTTTAGCAGTATCGAAAACGCCTTGTTTCGGGGCATGTACACCAGCTAACAACTTGATAAGAGTAGATTTACCTTGGCCGTTTCGCCCCAATAGACCAATACGGCTTCCTGGCACCAAGTTAAGCTTCACTTGCTGCAATACAATATGGTCATCATAACCTAACTGTACGTGCTCCATTTGCACCAGGGGGTTAGGCAGTGCAGCAGGCGGTACGAACTCAAAACTGAATGGGCTAGCCGCATGAGCTGGCAACAGCGTTTCCATTTTTTCAAGTTGCTTAATGCGGCTTTGCGCTTGCTTGGCTTTACTCGCTTTGGCCTTAAACCGGGTAATAAAAGAGGTTAAATGCGCCACTTTTTGCTGCTGCTTTTCAAACTCTATATTTTGTAAACGAAGTCGTTCGGCACGCTGCCTTTCAAAGGCAGAATAGTTACCGGTATAGGTAATTAGCTGTTGCTGCTCAACACTAATAATTTGCGCTACCGTGTTATCAATGAACGCTTTATCGTGAGAAATGAGCAGCAAGGTACCTTCGTAGCGCTGCAGCCACTTTTCTAGCCAAATAACGGCATCTAAATCTAAGTGGTTTGTGGGCTCATCTAGCAACAATAGGTCAGAGGGGCATAGCAGTGCTTGCGCCAAGTTAAGACGCATACGCCAACCACCAGAGAAATCAGTAACCGGTGCGGTAAGCTGAACGTTGGTAAAGCCCAGCCCTGATAGAATAGTCGCGGCTCTTGCTTCTACATCGTAAGCGCCAGCTTGCTCTAGTTGGCCATGAATTTTACCAATCAATACGCCGTCTTCATCTTGCTCAGCTTGGTGAAGCTGTGCTTGTAAACGGCGAAGATTTTTATCACCATCAATAACGTACTCTATTGCACGTCTGTCGGTGGCAGGGGTTTCTTGTGCAACACTCACTATACGCCAATCAGCAGGTACTACACAGTCGCCTGCATCTACTGACATTTCGTTACGCAGTAAGGAAAACAGGGTCGATTTACCACAGCCATTGCTCCCTATAAGGGCGACTTTATGGCCTGGAAATACCTGCGCCGATGCACTTTCTAGCAGTACTTTTCTGCCACGCATTAGCGATACGTTGGTAAGCTTTATCATTCATAACCTTCGCGGGAACAATTTAGGTCGCGTATAATAGCAAATTCCTATCAAAATCTGATCAGGAAATGGCTTTTCACGGTATAATACTGAGTAAATTACGTTAAGAGAGCTGCAATGCAAAAATCGATTAAACGCCGCTTCGTTGCAGGCGCTACCTGCCCAAAATGCCAAGCGTTAGACACTATCTCGCTATATTACGAAAATAACGTAGAAAAGCTAGAGTGCGTGGCTTGTGGTTACAATGAAGCGCAAACCGAAGAACAAGTGAATGCCGCCACCCGCGAAAACGAAAACGTGATTGGCATTTTCAAACCTCACTAGTTCGCGGTTGAATCCATCACGTTTGTGTCACTTCTGATTACACTGTTCACGCTATTACCATTAGCGCCAGTGTACTACTCATAAGCAGTAACTATTACGCATTCTGTGAAGATCCCGCCCACATTCGGCGTATCTTTACATTATGCAGTGTTAAAAAGCGCCATCTTCCACCACATTAACTCACTGATAAAAAAGAGTTATTCAACCTCACCACATTTACATTAGGCTGACTTTGGGCGGCATAAATCTTGAAATACTCTTTGAAAGGAGTATTTATGAAAACCGCAAATCGTTACTTATTTATTTCGCTCGCCATTGTACTTGGGTTGCTCATTATCATTCGTATGAGCATGCCTTATGCGGCTCAGTGGTATATCAATAAAACACTCAGTCAGCCGGGTGAATACAGCGGCCGAGTAGGTGACGTAGATTTAATGCTATGGCGCGGTGCTTATAGTTTAGAGCATGTGTTGTTGTACAAGTCTAACGGCCAAGTAGACAAGCCATTGTTTCGCGCCGATAAGGTTGAGTTTACATTAAACTGGAGCCAACTTATCAAAGGGGCCGCAAGCGGTACTGTAAACCTTACTCGTCCTGAAATTAATTTTGTCGATGGTGCCACCAGTGATAACAGTCAAGCCGGTAAAAACGAAGATTGGCTCAACATTGCAAATCAACTATTCCCATTAAGTATCGATAAACTCAGTGTTTCAGATGGGAAAATTGGTTTTTATAACCCTGAAACCTCTCCTGTTATTGATATCTCGCTGCACGATATTCAAGGTGAAGTCACGAATCTAGTGAATAGCGATGCGTTATCTGACAATCGGGTGGCTAACGCTACAGTGAGCGCACAAACTGCCCAGCAGGGTACACTGAACCTTAAAGCAAAGCTTAACCCTGCCACACAAAATCCCACTTTCGATCTCAATCTTCAAGCCGATAATGTGGCACTAATTAACTTTAAGAACCTGCTGGATACCTACGCGCCATTCGACCTAGAGGCTGGCTCACTTACGCTGGCTGCCGAAGTCGCTGCCGATGATGGAAAAGTAAAGGGTTACATAAAACCCATTTTGCACCATGTGGAAGTATTTTCATGGAAGGGCGATATTGAACGAGATGGCGATGGATTTCTTGAAGGTACCGTAGAGCTATTATCGGCTTTTATTACTGAGATATTTGAGAACCAAAGTGAAGATCAAGTCGCTACTCGCATTCCGATTGAAGGGGATTTGAGTAGCCCAGATACCGATGTATTTAGTGCGCTGGGCGCCATTATCAAAAACGCTTTTATCAAAGCAATCAGCGGCGACATTGAAGAGTCGGTAGAGCTGGAAACCTTATCTGAACCCGCATTGCCTGATTCAACCAACACCACTGAATCAGACAGTCAAAGCACGTCACCTGATACGCGCTAGCTTTCTATGCCCTAGCGCTCTGCGCCCTAATACAACAAGCCTTTTCGTTACATCAAGACTCGCTAATGTTTCGAAAGCTAATATTAGGGTTCGGGTTATTAATAATGGGGAGGCGGTGTTTCTTCTGAGTCTTTGGCCATGTTCGAAGGCTCAATTGACTTAACCTTGTCGATAACGTGGCGTAACTTATAGGTAAGCTCATCTAGTTGTTGCTGCTGCGAAGACAGCGCTTCGTTTAAAGCTTCAATAGTATGCTCTTGAAACGCTATTTTCGTTTGGAGCTCTTCAATACTGTTGTTCGTACTATCGAGTTCTACCCGAAATGCGACACTGTCAGTACCGCTATTTTTATCTGTCATAATCTACTCTATTTACTGCGCTGCCATACTTCGGCAAGACCACTGCTACTTTCTGTCACAATATTACCATCGGACATAAAGCCAACGCCATAAACAACTGCAGTTGGCGGTGAAACAGTGTCTCGTGATGCAACCTGCCAAGCGTCAACTTCCTTTCCACTATTCAAATCCCATAAATACACTTGGCGTGATGGTGAGCCTGTTAGCAAATACTTACCATCATCAGAAAATACAGCATCAGTGAAGATTTTTTGTCTCGCAATAAAACTCAGCCCACTAATGGCCTCGCCAGTTTGCACGTTCCACACTTGTGATTTGCTTTGGCTATCGGCAGTAAAGGCAAAACGGCCTTTGTCGTCTAACGCCACTTTGGTTACCCGAGAAGGGTGCGTGAAGGTATGAATTATTTGCCCTGTATCTGTGCTCCATAAATACGCGATATAGTCGTTGCCACCAGTGAGCGCAAACTTGCCATTCGGGGAAATATCAATAGAGTTCACTTTTTCTTGATGCCCTAAAAACTCTAGTCTGCGCTGCGTTTTAGGCTCAAAAAACATGACCTTACCATTCGAACGAGCCACTAAGATGCCATTACCGTTATTCGAGATGGCGACATCTCGAATAGACGCTTCGTCAATACGCCAAAAGCCAATTGGGTCGCCGGTTTCAATGCTCCACAGCGCAAACGCTTCTCTGTCGGCAGTGACAACATGAGTATTGTCGGCTGATATATGTAACGAAACGACTAAATTATTGCCTTCCCCTTGATGGCTCCATTGATATAAAGGGGTGTCTTCGCCTATTTGCCATACATTGATGCCATTATTGATACCTGATACAACGGAGATAGTGCCATCCGGCGATATATCAGCTGCATAGGCCCCTTCTTCCACATGCCGCCATTGTTTAATTGGCGTGGTCTCAGGGAAGGTACATCCTATAGATCCACTTATTAATAAGGTGAGTAACAATAATCTGGGGAACATTTGAGCCCTAAACATAATCAAATAGGTTTCGCTTTGTGAATGCTAGGTTTAACATAGCATGGATCACGCATCTTTCACTATCGTGCAGACTGCCCTGGATGCAGCAGTTTAAACATAGACGCATGATGATAAAAATTTATGGAGACGTTTTATGCAGAAGTCGCTTGTTGCCTTATCTACTATTGCTGCCCTAGGCCTTTTTGCCTGTCAGCCAAATACCTCTGATGAGGCCGCTACTACCGGCACTGACATCGCTGAAACCGCCGATGTTTCGACAGAATCAATGACAGACGTACAAAAACAAGCGTACGCTATGGGTGCAAGTATGGGCTTGTTCGTGAGCAACCGCGCACAACAGCAAGAGCAACTGGGCTTTCCGCTAGATGAAGCGGCGTTGAAAGAAGGCTTTGAAGATGGCCTTAACGATACACTGAAATTTACCCCACAAGAAATTCAGCAAATTGCTCAGCAAGGCGAAGAAGTACTTCGTGCTAAGCAACAAGAAATGGCGCAAAAGGCCGCACAAGACAATATTGAAGCCGGCGCGGCGTATTTAGAAGAGAACGCCAAGAAAGATGGCGTGACTACTACCGACTCTGGTCTTCAGTATGAAGTGTTAGAAGAAGGTGAAGGCGCAAGCCCAGCAGCTGAAGATGTCGTTAAAGTTCACTACCGTGGCACATTGTTAGACGGTACTGAATTCGATTCTTCATACAAGCGTGGTGAGCCAGCTCAATTCCCACTTAACCAAGTTATTCCTGGTTGGACTGAAGGCGTGCAGCTTATGAAAGAAGGTGCGAAGTACCGCTTCCATATCCCTTCTGATTTAGCGTATGGCGAACGTGCTACGGGTTCAATTACACCTAACTCAACGCTAATTTTCGACGTTGAATTGCTAGAAATCGTTGAAGAAGCGGCTGCTGAGTAATATCACGCCGCGCTTCAACGCTGTGTAGCGGTTACGCTTTTGCGTTTGCCACTAACAATAAAAGCCGACACTTACATAAGTGTCGGCTTTTTAATGCGTTAACTAAGGGTAGTACTAGAAAGAACGAGTATAAGTGAAGGCTGCATCACAGATATCGCTACGAATACAGCAAACACACACCTTGCCTAGAAGGTGTATTAGACAGTTAACCATTCGATAACTCGCTGTTTATGCGGCCTATCGACAACCTATTTAAGTATGACGTGGTGGCGCGCGACGCCGTTCACGCTGCATTTTAAATACCGCAAAATGATTTAACAGATATTGCCCAAGCTTATACATCAATAAGCCAATCACGAGATACCCTGCGGTTATTAGGCTATCCATACGTACTACAATATCAAGTAAGCCGTACAGCACCATTAACGCGCCAGTTAAAAACAGCATGAACCCGGCTATAGTGCCGCCCATTGATCTGTTAGTTTCAGCTCGGCGCCTGTCTACAGGCTTTTTTTCCACCTTTCGTGCTTCATCTTCCATTCGAGTTTCCCGCTCATTAGCCGGTTGTTATTTATACTGCGACAACAACCTAAAGGTTTATGTTCAATATTTGCACAAAGTGGTTTAAATGGGAGATTTCGACGCATTTGTTTATTGCGTTCTATTAATTCACCCACATACACTAGCCATAAGATTTCAATTTAGCTAAATAATTGTGAAAACACCACTGATAACACGAAAAGGATATTTAAAGTTAAAACAGGAACTTGACCACTTGTGGCGGGAAGAACGACCTGAGATCACTCGAAAGGTAACGTGGGCTGCCAGTTTAGGTGATCGGAGTGAAAACGCAGATTACCAATATAATAAGAAAAAATTACGTGAAATCGACAGGCGAGTACGCTACATACGTAAGTGCTTAGAAAACCTGAAAGTAGTGGATTACAGCCCCGAACAAGAAAATAAAGTTTATTTTGGTGCTTGGGTAGAAATCGAAAACGAACAAGGGCAGGTGCTAGAACTTCGCCTTGTGGGTTACGATGAAATATTTGGCCGTCGAGATTATATTTCTATCGACTCTCCTATGGCTCGAGCCCTAGTGGGGAAAGAAGAAGATGATGATGTTACGGTAAAAACTGAAACAGATGTAAAAGAATGGTGGATAAACCGTATCTGGTACGATCCAACCGATAAACTGTAATAAAGTTAAAACGTTTTCCATGAATACTGACCATACAAACAGGCTTCTCCTGACCCGTCGCGGTGGTATAATTGCCGCCAGTTATTCCAACTAAAATGAAAGCGGTGTAAAAAGGCTAATGCTAGCCCCTACATCCTTATTTGCTATTGCCTAGAGCGTATTATGATTATTAACAAAATTGCCGAAGAACTTGCCGTACAAACTTCCCAAGTCAGTGCTGCGGTTAAGCTTCTTGATGAAGGTTCAACGGTGCCGTTTATTGCACGTTACCGTAAAGAAGCCACTCAAGGGCTAGACGACACTCAGTTACGTACGCTTCAGCAACGTCTTACTTACCTTCGTGAACTAGAAGACAGACGCCAAGTCATCTTAAAATCTATTGATGAACAAGGAAAACTGTCTGATGAGTTGAAGCGCAATATAACCGGCGCTGACAGTAAGACCACATTGGAAGACTTATACTTACCCTTTAAGCCTCGTAGACGCACCAAAGGTCAAATAGCCATTGAAGCAGGCCTTGAAGGCTTAGCAGATACCTTATTTGCTAACCCTGACCAATCTATCGACGAATTAGCTGCTGAATATGTTAATGCCGAAAAAGGCGTGGCTGATACTAAAGCCGCGCTTGAAGGCGCTCGCTTTATTTTAATGGAACGGTTTGCTGAAGATGCGGCACTGCTTGGTAAAATTCGTAACTACCTTGTTGAAAACGCACATATTAAAAGCACAGTAGCAAACGGTAAAGCGCAAGAAGCGGTTAAGTACAAAGACTATTTTGAACACAGCGAAAAATACAAAAATGCACCCTCACATCGCGCCCTTGCTATGTTTCGTGGTCGTAACGAAGGCATGTTGAATATTCAACTTGATGCCGACCCGCAGCAAGATGATGCCAGTGCGCCTTCTCACTGTGAACACCTTATTGCTAGCCACTACAATATTATGCACCGTCAACGTCCTGCCGATGATTTCTTAACGCAAGTAGTGCAGTGGGCGTGGAAAATTAAAATCGCCTTACACATGGAAACTGAGTTATTCAGTAGCCTTCGTGAACGCGCTGAAGAAGAAGCGATTGAGGTGTTTGCTAAGAACCTTAACGATTTGCTAATGGCCGCTCCTGCTGGCGCTAAGACCACCATGGGTCTTGATCCTGGTCTGCGTACGGGAGTGAAAGTCGCCATCGTTGATAAAACAGGTAAAGTTGTCGCTAAAAATACCATCTTCCCCCATGCGCCTCAGAATCAGTGGGACAAGTCACTGCGTACCCTCACCACTATATGTAAGCAACATAAAGTTGAGCTTATTAGTATAGGTAATGGTACAGGCTCCCGCGAAACCGATAAGCTTGTCGGGGAAATGCTTAAAAATAACCCAGAGCTAGGTGCACAAAAAATCGTGGTAAGCGAAGCCGGCGCCTCGGTTTATTCAGCCTCTGAATTAGCCTCAAACGAGCTACCTGATTTGGACGTGTCTATACGTGGTGCAGTTTCAATTGCTCGTCGTTTGCAAGACCCGCTAGCCGAGCTTGTAAAAATTGAACCTAAAGCCATTGGTGTAGGCCAATATCAGCATGACGTTAGCCAAAGCCAGTTAGGTAAATCTCTCGACCGCGTTATTGAAGACTGTGTAAATGCTGTGGGTGTAGATTTAAATACGGCCTCACCCGCGCTACTTAGTTATGTGTCTGGGTTAAACAAGACGCTGGCAAATAACATTGTGCATTTTAGAGATACTAATGGCGCCTTCGACAATAGAAAAGCACTAATGAAAGTCGAGCGTTTGGGGCCAAAAGCCTTCGAACAAGCCGCTGGATTCTTACGTATTGTAAATGGAAGTAACCCGCTAGATGCGTCTGCGGTTCACCCCGAAGCTTACCCTGTGGTTGATAAAATTGTGGATACGGCCGCAGTAGCGGTTAACGATCTTATCGGTAACACAGAGCTACTAAAAACCTTATCGCCTGATACATTTACCAGTGATGCTTTCGGCTTACCCACGGTAAAAGATATTTTAAGTGAGCTTGATAAGCCAGGCCGCGATCCTCGCCCTGAGTTTAAAACTGCCACCTTTAAAGAAGGGGTAGAGACCATTAAAGATCTTACCCCGGGTATGATTTTAGAAGGCGTGGTGAGCAACGTTGCTAACTTTGGCGCATTCGTGGATGTTGGTGTACACCAAGATGGTTTAGTGCATATTTCAGCGCTAACCAACAAGTTCATTTCAGATCCACGGGATGTAGTGAAAGCAGGAGACATCGTTAAAGTTAAGGTGCTTGAGGTAGACGTACCACGTAAGCGTATATCGTTTACTATGCGTTTAGAAGATACCCCAACCTCGTCGAATCAAGCAGACAAAAGCAATAACAGCAATGGCGCTGCTAACGCAAAGTCTAATGGGAATCCACGAACTAATGGGTCTCAGCGTGGTAATCCTCGCGCAGATAAGCCCCACAAGCGTGGTGGCGGACAAAGCCAGCAGCAAAACAGTGCTATGGGTAATGCCTTTGCCGATGCGTTCGCTAAAGCAAAGAAATAACGCCTAACGCCATTGTTTACTCGCGCGATTATAATTTTAAAGCCAGCATACATGCTGGCTTTTTTGTATCTATCCAATGGAAGTTTGTATTTATGAGAGTGGTGCTGTTAAGAATACATGTTGTTGGTCGTGGGCGGTAAGCGGGGCTAAATAAGCGCTATAAGTATTAAGTGATAGGCACCAAACCCTAGGCGCTAGCGGAAAAACCTTCACGTACTGGTGTATAGGCTTGCGTGTAGAAATTTTGGATGCGGCCAATACGGGCTGAATTGGCTTGGCTTTCTTGGTCACTGCCGCTATTGGCTTCATCTTGTAAGGCTTGGTCACCAAATGCTAATGAGCGCGTATCAAAACCACCACCAATCTCATTTGAAGCTTCACTAGTACTTTGTGCTCCTTGGCTCGCGGCGCTTGGTGATCCTTGGCTTACAGCATCTTGCTCAACCGTTTGCGCTTGTAAAACAGCTTCGTCTAATGCCCTTGTAGGGCGTTCAACACCCGCATTATCGGTAATTTCATCAATATCAGGGGGCGTGATATCTGATGCGCTAGGCGATACCGATGATGTTGTAGCATTGTCTTCAGCGATTTCGCTGCGAGCTTCAAACGATTTTTGGGTAGCTTCTGCTGCCACTTTTAAATCTTGTGCCGAAGGCTCAGCTGGGGCGAGTGCAGCAGCACGTACTTGCTGCATTTTACGAAGGGTTTCTTCAGGGCTATTTAGTTCAGAAATATCAATAGACACTTCACCATCGGTAACATAACGCTTGTTATCTGGCCCAGTGGTATATTCGTATTGCGGCGACCCAGCGTATTGTCCACCCGCAGCGGCATGCGCCTGTTCGTGAGTACGGACCTCTTGATCACGTGCCTCTAAATTACTTATCTCTTGCTGTTCTTCTGTTTGCTGTTCAGACTGTGAGGCTTGCTGTTGGCTTGATTCCTGTTGGCTTGATTCCTGTTGATCGTGGGCATTTTGTTTACCCGCGCTTTCATCAGAGCCATTGTCTTTTTGTTCGCCAAACACGCTTTCAAACGCGCTTTGCAGTTCAGTTTGGACTTGGGGGCGATCGTAGGTAACAGGCGCAGGCGTTTGTCCCGGATTTCGAGCTTTGTCACTGTCCGAACCTAGGCCTTTTTGCGATGCCCCTTTCTCTGCATCTCCCGACTGAGGGATAGTTTCACGTAATGCATTGTCTCTTCTTGCAGACTCAGTATTAACGTTTGCAGTAGGGTACGCTATGGCCGTGAGGATAGGGGTAACAATGTTCACATTACACTCCTACACTAACGTATCGATTATGGTGCCTATGGTGTCATTTGCCACATCAAGCACCTTGGCGGAAGCCTGAGCATTGATACTGTTGATTTTCAATGACAACAGATTAGTGGTGACATCATCTTGGGAAGAGGGAAGTATATTGCGTACATTCTGTAAGCTTTGGGTGACAGCATTGGCTAAAACTGCTTGCGGATCTCGCTCTGCGTTCGTGGTTTGCTGGGCAATATTAGACGCAGCCTGCGTAATACCATTATTGGCATTCTGCAAACCAAATTGTCCGGACAAAATCGCGGAATTTATATTGTTACTATTTACACCTGATATACCAGACATACACTACCTCTACACTCTCATGTGCAATTATTAACCAAATTGCACTAAATGAAAAGGTCTGTACCGCTCATAAGACTTAACTGGCTGTGAAAACGAGCAATATTCTTCCCTCTCGCCTAGTCTTTCACTGGCTCGACATTAAGGCGTATATACTTGCAGCCGCTATACAACACCTAAACACAATGTTGAAAGCATCGGGTCACGATGCTTTTTGTTGATATACGCTTGATGCAAAGCTAAACAGAATATCGGCGCTTTGTTGAGGGTGAGAAATAAACGGCGCATGCGCTGCGTGGGGTAACACCACCGTATCGGCTTGAGGGTGCAACTCGCAAATACGATCTATGCCACTGGTAGGCACTAGACTATCTAAGCGACCATATAGACGAAGAGTTGGCACCGTTATACGGCCAATGTCTTGGCGTAAATCTTCTGTAGAAAGAATTCTCAAGCCTTGTTTCAGTGCGTGCTGGTCAGGTTCTGGGTATTCACTGATATGCCCGCGAATGGCTTTGATATCTTGGCGGGCCGTATCGCTTCCCATCGCTTGAATAGCCAAAAAGCGCTCTAGCGTTCTATTGTAGTTACTCTCTAACTGACTTTCGAACATGGCCAGTAAATCACCTGCAATACCAGGCCAGCAAGGGCCAGCGATGAATCGAGGTGTAGAGGCTATCGTAACTAAACCTTTAAGCGCTAAACCCTTAAAATCTTTACCAATTAGGGCTAATCGTTGCGCCACCAAACCACCTAAAGACCACCCTACAACAATACTTTCTGGTGGGATATATGGCGCTATCATTTGTGCTAAAGACTCAGCGTCATAAGGGGAAGGCACGTGCTGAGCGTTTTCGCCGAAACCGGGAAGATCGATAGTGGTGACTCGAAAACTATTCGTTAAATAGGGGATAAACGAGGTAAAAGCGCCACTATTCATACCCCAACCGTGAAGGAAAACCAGATCGTTTCCTGTACCTTGAGTTCGGGTGACAAGCGGTGTGTTTGTATGCAAATCTTTCACTGTATACATCCTTTGGCTGTTGCATGAAGAAGCAAACCTAATAGGCTGCCATGTATGCATGATTACCCATTATCTCAAAAAATGCTTAAAGACACGTCATCGTACTGTCGCTACGTGCGAGAAAAAGCGACTTAACATAGGAATACAAAAATTCACGTACTATGAATCTTTCATGCTTACTATGTTATCAGGCAAGTCCTGCGCCAGTATGTCATTGGTGTGAACATGATATATTTTTTTTCTCGGCCAAAGATCACGGTAATAATTTACTATCCTTTGGGCCAGTTGGTCGGCACGTTAAGCATAGTGCGTATCAGCAACTGTCGGTACTGGCTTTACATACTTACCCAATAACCACCTTAATTCATGGCTTTAAGTTTCAACATTCACTCACTTCAGGGAAGGTTTTAGCCAAGTGGTTTGTCGGTAAACAGCAACACTTAGCTCATCATACACCGCCTCTACCACACACCACGGCGCAACTTCTCTTACCAGTGCCTTTAAGCTCGTGGCGGCTGGCAACGCGGCATTATAATCAGGCTGCAGTGCTCGCTAAATCCATTGGTAGTGCACTGAATATACCCATTTGCACCAATTGGGCGATTCGACAAGGTATGTCTGCTCAGCATCATCTAGGGAAAGCACAAAGGCTTCAGCATGCTAAGCAGGTGTTTTCATTAACGCCACAATGTATTGATAAACTAGTCGCTTCTAACCCTGATCTTAAGCGCATTGCCATCGTGGATGATGTCATCACTACTGGTGTTACGGTAAACGCCTTGGCAAGCTTATTGAGAGCGCGCTACCCACAACTTAGTATTTCAGTGTGGGCAATGACCTTTACACCGCCCCCGAAAAGCTCACTGCTGGCAGCAGGGTAATCGAAACCGTTACCGCTACAATTCTTACTACCTAACAACTCGCGACTTACTTAAGAAAGCCTGACTGATAAATAGCATTACTTAGCATTTTGTTCGTGCCATACCAATAGCCTCGGAATTGCGTATTGTCGGTAAACCCAATCACTACACCTTTACCTTGCTTTGTGGTTATCACAGCAGGCGTTTCGGCAATAAGTTTCACCAGCTTTTCATCACTGAATCCTGCCAGCAATGGCGCTGAGGTATAACGCGCTGGCGTAGTGAATGGCGTGTAATAATTGTTCACCACCATATTACTGGTTTTAAACATAGGCAGTGTGGCGTCGGTATAACCGTAAAATAGTGGATGGGTGATATCTATTTCAGCTTCATAAACCGCGCCAGCCACCAACTTTCTTGCGTATAACGCCGATTTATCGCCAAACGTTAGTTTGTCTTCATCAAACTTACTGTCTATTTCTTCTCTATCTACTATATCGGCGTTTAACCATTCATTGGCTGCAAAATAACGAAGAGCTGATTTTTGTCCAATCAACACACCGCCATTTTTAACCCAAGTAGATAGTGCGTCTATCGTATCATTCGTCAGCGAATAGCGACCACTGGCAAACACAATATGGGTATAGCCTGACTGTAGTGCGTTACCTAGCTTTTGTTGCTCCACAATACTAACCGGCAACCCCACTCGGGTATCAAAGTAGTGCCACATTTCGCCCACTTCATATTCACTTACGCCCTCACCCCCCACTAGCAATACTTTAGGCGCTGAAATGGGCTGGATTGAGCGGCTTCCAATATCACTGCCTGTAGGCGTTAACCCACTTGCCAGTGCGTAAACCGGAATTTTTAATGCGCTAGCCTGTTCTGTCAGAAGGTTAAGTAAGTTATCAGGTTGTGCTAACCCCGTAGGAATAATAATGCTTCCCGAGGTAAACGTATGGCGCTGATTATTAACCAGCTTAGCTTCAAATGCATTTTCGCTACTTCTTACACTTACCCCTGCTTCTAATAACGATTGAAGCAAGGCTGGCGCGTAGTAATCGTTCCATGAAAAGGCGTATGCATAGGCATTGGCAGGTAACGAATCGCTAAGTACAGGCATTGCTAGTTGTGCATTGGCAGCTGTTTTTACGTCGCGAACATCCCGCTTTTCAACCACTTCAAACGGTAAATTAAATGCCATCGCCATGTTCCACGATGACACGTCGTAGAAGGTGTTATTTTCAAACGAGGTTTGGGTTGAGAATATGGACGTGATGAGTCGATACTGGGCCTGCGCGGCAGGAATATAGATAGCACGATTAGCGCGAAAGGTTTGCTTGGCTATTTCAGAATCTTTGCTTACCACCTCGAACTTAATGTTGTGCTGCTTAAGCAGCGACAACATGGCGTTAAACCTGCCGCTATCATTCGATTCACCCACAATGTAACCGCTAATATCACCGTCTTTTGCTAGTGCTTGGGTGTCTTTAACAAACGCAGACTGATAATCTAAAATAGCCAGTTTATTAGCAAGGGCGCCGTCAAAAGTACTTAACGACGTTGTAATTTGGTTTGCGATGGTGGTAGAAAATGCCAATGGCCCGTTGATAGATTCTTGTAAATGCCCGCGAGAGCTCGCTTGTTCGAATAAAATACCTATACTGCCATGTAAATCAGGGTAGGTACTTCCTTTACCGGCGTAAAAGTCGTCAAATGCCTCTTCCGAGAAATACAGCTTTCCTTTTTTATCAAAGGCCTTGGCATGATAAGCCGCCAACGCTTCGGTTAAAGTTACGTTCCCATCCGGCGTAATTGGGTTTTTACGCGAACGTACACCTGGCTGAAAAAAGTAGGTACTATCGGTGCCCATTTCATGAAAGTCGGTAAGAATATGCGGGCGCCAGTAGTGAAATTGCTTTATACGCGCTTGGGACTCAGGGTGAGCCAACAACAACCAGTCACGATTTAAGTCAAACCAATAGTGGTTCGTGCGCCCTGATGGCCAGCCTTCATCATGCTCACGGGTATTACTATCTGCAACAAGTTGCTTTCCTTTGTGCATATTGGCCCATTGCGCGAAACGAGATAACCCATCGGGGTTGAAAGATGGGTCTAACAGCACAATATTATTGTTCAGTAACGCATCGATTCGCGTACCTTGCCCAGCGGCTAAGTAATAAGCTAGGGCTAATGCAGCATTGGAGCCTGAAGGCTCATTACCGTGAATGCTGTAACCCATATAGAAAATAAGTGGCGCACCCGCTTTTACTTTATTGCCTGAATTCATGGCATCGATATGCGCGGTACGCATACTTTCTATGTTAGGGCGGTTCGACGGTGCAGTAATGGTAAGTAGCAATAGCTCACGATTTTCATGGGTTCTGCCGGTGACTTCTAATGAGATACGGTCGGAATGATCGGCCAATACACGCATGTAGTGTGTAAGTTGATCGTGACGTACGTGCCACTGACCAATGTTCGCACCCAGTACTGATTCTGGCGTAGGAATATCTGGATTGTATGTCACATCGGTTGGTAAATAGGCCTGAACCGGTTTACCGCCCTTATCGAGAGTCACCATATTGGCATTTGCCGAAGCACATACGCACAAGGCGGTTAACACGATAAATGGCGCAAACCATTTTTGAAAATTCGAGTTTGAGGCGGTGCGAACCAAAGTTGCGAGCATAGTGATATCCGTCTTGTCGTTATGCGGTTACATCGAAACTAGTCAATACTTGACTGTTTTAGTCAGGTAAATTTGTTATCATAAACCAAATTTTAAATTAATAGGACTTACTGATGATTACTATATCAGAAGAAGCCCAGGCTCACTTCGTAAAACTGTTGGATAAACAAGAGACTGGCACAAATATTCGTGTATTCGTCGTAAATCCGGGCACATCAAGCGCCGAGTGTGGCGTGTCCTATTGTCCGCCAGATGCCGTTGAAGAAACTGATACTCGTTTAGAGTTCAATGGCTTCAATGCAGTGGTAGATGAAGAAAGTGTTCCATTTTTACATGAAGCAGAAATTGATTATGTCACCGATCAAATGGGATCTCAGCTTACGCTTAAAGCGCCAAATGCTAAAGCACGCAAAGTCGCTGATGATGCGCCTTTGGCTGAACGCATAAGGTACATGATTGAAGCTGAAATCAACCCTCAACTTGCTAGCCATGGCGGCCAAGTCATGTTGGCTGAACTTACCGAAGATGGCTTTGCTATTCTTCAATTCGGCGGCGGCTGTAATGGCTGTTCTATGGTTGATGTCACGTTGAAAGACGGCATTGAAAAGCAAATGCTTGAGCAATTTGCTGGGGAACTAAACGGTGTTCGTGACGCTACTGAACATGAAGCCGGTGAGCATTCTTACTACTAAGATGTTGTATCTCAACTATGTTTGATGTGCACAAAAGCTGGCGACGATTTAAATTAGGCCTTGCCTTGTTCGTTGCTGGCGTTGTGCAGCTTTTCACGTTAAGCCACTTAAGCACCTTCCTTTACTATTATTCTGTTACCACCTTGCTGGTAGGCTTTGTCATTGCCATGTCTGGCTATATAGGCATTTTCATGCAGCGTTTCGCCTTTTTAAAAGACAAGAAAATCCCCCCTAGTTTTAAAGACGATTAGTCAATTTCCTCTCGCTTTTCATTCATACGTTTTCTTACATACTTTTGCTAATTCTCACGTTCAATGACCTTGTACTGGGCCGCTGATTGCACGTAGTCTAGTATTTATAACCTTACATTGGTTGTTCTTAACGTCATGTTTGTGGTAGTTTTTGTTACGTTTTCTGTCGTGCTTATTAGAGGGGGCTTAGATGAAAACCATTGGGCTTATTGGCGGTATGAGTTGGGAATCAACGGTTAGCTACTATCAAGAAATCAACCGGCTGGTGAATAGCCAACTTGGGGGACTACACAGTGCAAAAATATGCCTCTACTCGGTTGATTTTGCCGAGATAGAAGCTTTCCAGCGCAGTGGTGAGTGGGATAAAGCCGCCGATGCGTTGAAGCACGCTGCACAGTCATTAGAAGATGCCGGCGCCGACTTTCTCCTTATATGTACCAACACCATGCATAAGGTCGCTGCACAGGTAGCAAGCGCAGTAGCCATTCCTTTGTTGCATATTGCCGATGCCACCGGCGTGGCCCTGTGTGAAAACTCGGTCAAAAAAGTGGGCTTGCTAGGCACCCAATTCACCATGGAACAGGCATTTTACAGCGAACGATTAGCGCAACAGTTTGATTTAGATGTAGTCGTGCCAAATAGTGACGACAGACTAGTCGTACATAAAATTATTTATGAGGAATTATGCAAAGGGGTTATTTGTGAAAAATCCCGTGACGCGTATATTGATATTATCAACAAATTAAAGGCGCAAGGTGCACAGGCCGTTATTTTAGGTTGTACCGAAATTGCCTTGTTGGTAAAGCAGTCAGACACTGATATGCCTCTTTACGACACCACAGCGCTCCATGCTGCTGAGGCTGTAAAAATGGCGCTAGAATAATCAGATAACAATATTTTGCCGATAAAAAGGAAATGCTATGTTTAGTCATGTAATGATTGGCGCGAACGACATTGAAGCCTCGAAGAAATTTTACGATGCCTCTCTTGCTGTATTTGGATACGATGAAGGTGTTTACGATGAACACGGGCGTGTTTTCTACTTCACTCCGAAAGGAGTATTAGCCCTTACCAAGCCAATTAACGGCGAAGCCGCTACCCACGGGAATGGTTCAACGATTGGTCTTGCTGCGGCAAACCCTGGGCTTGTTGATGAATGGCATAAAGTGGGCGCAGCCAATGGCGGTGTTCCTTGTGAAGATCCTCCCGGCATTCGTGGTACAGAAGAACGCCAGTTGTACCTTGCGTATTTACGCGACCCTTCTGGCAACAAACTATGCGCAACTCACTTCGTTAAGAAATAGCCGAGAGTTTGCACACAGCCTTGAGCTTATTAACAGCCCTGAGCGTGGAAACAGCCTTGAGCTTATAAACAGCCTTGAGCGCATAAACATCTACGATAAGCTCGCCAGTGCTACACTGGCGAGCGATTAGTCAAAATAGGTAAGCGACCATGACACCAGCAGAAACCGGCCTTGCTTACGATCAAATTACCCAGCGCTGGACTCGCCCAGAGTTTAATCGTAATAATGGTATTGCTCAGCATAAGGTCGCATTATCATTTCTTGACGTATTTACCTCAGAACATTACTCCCCCCAAGCAACGTCAAACCCACCGTCCTTAGCCCTTGATGTAGGGTGCGGATGTACGGGTAGATTTATTGATTTACTGCATGACAACGAGTTTGTTGTAGAGGGCGTTGATATCTCAAATGAGATGCTGGCGTTAGCCAGAGAAAGGCACCCTAACAACACATTTTATTTTGGTGATATTTGCACCTTCGACTTACCCCATCAGTACCGTTTTATCAGCGCTTGGGACTGTCTGTGGCACGTACCACTTCACAGCCAAGCGGCACTAATTACCAAACTTTGCAATGCATTACGGCCAGGTGGGGTATTGATATTTAGTTGTGGCGGTGTGGATGAACCCGGCGAACATACCAACACCATCATGGGGCCTGAAGTTTATTACGCTTCACTAGGTATCAACGGTTATGTACGCCATATTATCGAAGCCGACTGCTTTATTCGGCATATTGAATACGGGCAGCTGCCCGAGTTTCATACCTATTTTGTGGTGCAAAAAGCAATACCGCAAAAATAGTCGGGTATTATTTTATTCAACTTTGTATTGTTTGCTTAACTTAAATAATGCTAGTAACGAATGAACCCTTTATATCTTCGCCTCGATAAGGTTGCCGACGCCATTACAAAAGCGCCCGAGCGTGCCAGTGATCTTAGCCAACTTGCCTCGCTCGCGTGTACCTCTGAGTACCATCTTCACCGCGCATTTAACGCAAAGTTTGGTATTAACATTGGCGACTACGCTAGACAGCTTCGGCTGCACGAAAGTGCGTATAAATTAGCGTTTCGGCCACACAAACGCATACTGGATATAGCGATAGAAGCGGGATTTAGTTCCCATGAAGGCTATGCCAGAGCCTTTAAAAAACACTATCGCCTGTCGCCTTCAAGTTTTCGAAAAACACCTAACGTTGAAGCGCTACATCAAGGCACCCTCGTCACCTCGCGATTAAACGCAAACGAAAAAGGAACTTCGGTATTTATGAACGCTTCACATAACGTAAATAGCGCTTCTGAAAATCATCAACTCGATGTGTCAGTGATTCAATTTCCAGCCTTGGACATTGCAATGATGATGCATGTTGGCCCACCTAGCCGCATTATGAGCACGGTAAGTGAATTTATTACGTGGCGCAAAGAAAACAAGCTACCGCCTTCTACCAGCCGCACTTTCAACTTACTGTATGATGACCCTTACAACACGCCACATGAGTCTTACCGGTTTGGTGTGGCGTGCCAAATTTTTGGGCCTATTACTGCACCTATTACTGCGCCTAGCAGCCAGCCCGCAAAAACAAGCGACCCTATCGCCACGCAGCCGTCTACGGATACCAATCACGCTAACGTCATCACTACTACCATACCGGAAGGTTACTGCGCTAAAGTCCGCCATATTGGCACCGATGCAGCGCTAGGGGCGGTGGTGCACGGTTTATATCACCAGTGGTTGCCTGATACACAATTTGAACTAAGAGACTTTCCTATTTTTTTAGAGCGTATTCGCTTTTTCCCCGACGTAGCCGCACATGAAGCCGTTACCGATATATTTCTGCCTATCGAGATTGCCAAGTGATGTGGCTTTTTCCTTTGGCTAGGCTTAATTTGGTTTAAACTAGCTGTCGCACAATGCATTGCGCTGACTTAGCCGTTCGAAGCTCCATCCAAGCGTAATACCACGGGCAAGTAAGAACGCCAACAATGCATACCACAAGCTGATATTGCCGAGAGACTGAGTAAAAAACCATACAGGGAAATATACTGCAAGCGCGCTAATAATCATGGTGTCGCGCATAGAAGATGACTTTGTAAGGCCAACAAATACACCGTCGTACAAAAAGCACCAATGCGCCAGCAGTGGCAGAATAACCATTAACGGAAGGTAGGTTAATGCTGCGCTCACAATATTTTGATGTTCAGTCAGTAAGCTTATTATACCGTGACCGCCAAAATAGAAGATAGCGCTGTAACCTATTGCAAAAAGCGATGACCAGAATAACCCTTGGTATGTTCTGCGTTTTATTTCTGACGCATTGTTTGCGCCTTTGGCTTCACCCACCAGCGCTTCTACTGCGTAGGCGACCCCATCTAATCCTAGCGCTATTAATACGAAAAACTGCAGTAGAATAGCATTCACTGCCGCCGGCATTTCTCCGAACCGCACGCCTTGTATCGTCAAAAACGCTAAGCAGGCTTGCAAGGCTAAATTACGCAATAGCATATCAGTGTTGAGTTTCATCAGTATCTTACGCGCTGCACGGTTGAACCAGCTTGCTTGTGGAGTAACACCCCTCACTTGCTTTAGGGCAACATACATCGCCATAAACGCCATGGAATATTCAGCAATAATACTGGCTAAGGCAACCCCAGCCACTGACATAGACAGCCCATAAACGAAGGTAATATCTAATCCTGCATTCACGAGGTTGCCGATTATCTGGATAATCATCACCGTGCGCGTTTTTTGCTGACCCACCAAATAACCGATAAGCGCTAAATTAAGCATAGCCGCTGGTGCGCCCCATACTCTAACCTGATAATACTCCGTCAAATGCACCGCCACTGCATCAGATGGGCTCGCCAATGCCAGTCCTGCTGTGAGTATAGGCGCTTGTAATATGAGTAAACCCAGCCCTAAGATGGAGGCGACAGCAAGGGTCTGCCAAAGCACTTTGGCAGAGGAAAGTGTTGCATCTTTATGCCCTCTTGCCTGTGCGCTTAAGCCTGTTGAAGACATGCGCAGAAAACCACACACCCAGTAAATTTGGGTAAGTATAAGCGCCCCCACTGCCGCACCGGCTAACATGGCGGGCGCCGACATATGCCCTAAAACAGCCGTATCCACCAAACCTAGCAAAGGAGTGGTAATATTGGCCAGGATCATGGGCAGCGCTAATGTGAGTAAGCGTGTATGATCGTGCCAAAACGTCTCAGATTGGCGTAGAGATTGCTTATCTTCTTGCACTCGCTTTTGCATTAATTATAGTCTCTGCATTAGTAGAACGCCGCGCTGACACGCAGTATAAAGCACTGCTATTAAATCAATTTCAACTCGGAGAAAACATGAAGTTTATCATGCCTTTCAATGTCATTTCGTGGATTAAATGTGACGCTATATTGGCGCAAATGAAAGGCAACCGACCACACTGGTTAGCACTTTTCTTTCTTGTTTGTTTTTCTGGCTATAGCCTGGCTGCTACTGATAACACTAGGCAGCCTACCCGTGAAATTCTTACTCAAAATGGTGTTATTTTGCTTTACCATCATGTGTCTGACAACACGCCGAAAAGCACCAGTATATCGCCTGAGATGTTCAAACAACATATGGCGTATTTAAAGCAACATCACACAGTTTTGCCTTTAGCAAAGGTCGTTGATGCTATCCAAAGTAAAACACCTCTTCCTTCCAACACTGTGGTGATAACCTTTGACGACGGGTACGAAAACATCCTTAAAAATGCCCACCCCATTATGGTTGATATGGGCTTCCCATACACAATATTTATTAACCCAGGGGAAATTGGTACCAATAGAAGCCAACTCACGTGGGCACAAGTTGAGGCAATGCATAACGACGGCGTTACTTTCGCTAACCATACACTTGACCACTTGCATATGCTGGATGGCAGAGTTTCTTCTAACGGCGCTGATAGCGGAACTAATGACGAAGCATGGCTTAAAAAGGTATGGCAGAATGTTGCTGAAGCCGAGGCTATTATTGATAGCAAAATTGGCGAATCACTTAAATATTTGGCCTACCCCTTTGGTGAGTTCAACCAAAAGCTAGCAGATAAGCTAGCGCAAGAGGGCTACATTGCGTTCGGACAGCACTCAGGCGCTGTAGGCCCTCACAGTAATTTTCAAGCATTACCTCGCTTTCCTGCAGCTGGCCCTTATGCCAACTTAACCACACTAAAAACTAAGCTTAACAGTATTGCTATGCCGGTCTTATCGACCAGCTTTGAAGGTGAGCATATCCCAGAGGTAAATCGAGATACGGTGCAAGGTTCTAGTGACGAATCGGGAGTCCCCCCTATAACGTTAACGATTAAGGGCGATGATGTCCGCTTAAGCCAAGTAAATTGCTTTTTTTCAGGCTCTCCGGTTGAAACCAACGTTGAAGGCAATGCGGTTACCTTCAGTATTACTCAAGCACTTCCTGTAGGCCGTTCGCGAGTAAATTGTACCGCTCCGAGTAACTCTCAATCAGGAAGATATTATTGGTATTCTCAGCCATTTTTTGTTGCAGATAAGAACGGGAATTACCCAGATTAGTTAAGCTGAAAGTGCATGAACAAAACGCACGAAGGTGCCGTTCACTGATTGCTCTTTAAAATTAACGTTTTGATAAAACCGAATGGCAGCAACATTACTAATTTGTACGTCTAGTACCAATGCCTGCTTTTTAAGTTCTATGGCGTAATCACGCATGTGGGCAATCATAGCCTTGCCGATTCCGCCGCGCCGAGCAATGCTATCTACCGCCACGTGACCTAGCATAAGTTCTGTTGCACTTGGCGGCGTTAAGCCTACAGCAACCGCTTGATTGCGCATTAGCACTGCCATTGCATCATCGAGATTGTAGAAGGTGGTAATGCTGTCTAACGAAGCACGGTCAAATACGGGCCCCAACTTGGTATGCCACGCCGTAATGACACCTACAACAACGTCATCGACTACCGCAACCCAGTGATTATTGCAGCCATATTGCCCATACTTACCTTTCCATGCATGGGTTAAAAAATCGAGAGTATGGCTTGTATCGCCATTGCCAAAAACGGAAACCAATAGATCTTCAGCGGCACTTAATAATAAGGGAACCGCTTGGCCAGCATCAGACACAAGACCTTGTCGGATTTTTATATCCATGCCTCCCATACTCACCTATAGTGCCGAATTTGAACTAAATGATGATGTAATCACTGGCATGTCATTAAGTATTTGCTGTGCGTCACTAATCGACAACTTGCCAGGCTCACGTTTTGGCTTAAAACGCCCTATCACCTGTGCTTTAGGATTAATAAGCACTACCGACGCACTATGATCGACAAGATAATTAGGATTATCTGTACTTTCAGCAATTGCGTACATCATGCCCAAGTTTCGAGCAAAGGGGAATAAGGCTTTATGCTCACCGGTCGCGGCAATAAAGTTGGGGTTAAAGTAGCTAATGTATTCGTCGAGCCGATCTATTGAGTCACGATTAGGATCAATAGAAATAAACACCACTTTAATAGGAAATTCAGACTCAATAACCTGCATTTGCGGGTAAATGCTGTTCAGTTCGGCCATCGTGGTAGGGCAAATATCGGGGCAAAACGTATAACCAAGAAACAACAAGCTCCACTGATTTTCTAGCGAAGCTTGGTTAAATTTATTACCTTTGCTGTCGGTCAGCGAAAAAGGCGCAATAGCACGAGGCTCAGGGTAAGCCTGAAAATACTCGGGTGAACTGCCATTAGACTGACCCGTAGGCGACAAATAAATTGCCCCAAACACCCCAGTCAATAATGCTAATAATGCAACAACGCCTACAAAAATCCGTCGGTTCATAAACTCAGTGGTACGTAGTGATCAAGCAACAATACTACAAACAATACCATGAGATGGACAATTGAGAACTTAAAAGTTTTCATCGCGGTTTGGCTAGTGGCCGCAAATTTCAGTTTTACCGCGTAATACATAAATCCGATGTTGAGAAGTGACGAGCCAACAAGATAAATCAAATCACTCATGCCCACCAAGTAAGGCAATAGGCAAACCAAGCTAAGTAACACGGTATAAAGTAACACCGATGTTTTGGTGAATTCTACGCCATGGGTGACCGGCAGCATGGGCACTTTCGCTTTCGCATAATCTTTTTCGCGATGAATAGCCAAGGCCCAAAAATGTGGGGGAGTCCACGTAAATACAATGAGTACTAACAACAATGCATGAGCATGAATTTCTCCAGTGACAGCGGTCCAGCCTAGAAGCGGTGGTGCAGCACCTGCGATACCACCAATCACAATATTTTGCGGCGTAGCCCGTTTTAAAAACATGGTATACACCACGGCATAGCCCACCAAGCTAGCAAGGGTAAGCCAAGCGGTAAGCATGTTCACCCATAAGCTCAATACAACAAAACCCATTACGCCAAGCCCTGCTGCAAACCAGGATGCTTTGGCGATACTCACTTTCCCTTTAGCCACAGGCCGATTGAAAGTGCGTGCCATTTGGCTGTCAATCTTATGATCTACGACATGATTTATAACTGCTGCCGACGCTGACAACATGCCAATCCCCAGTAATCCGCAAATTAAGGCAGTGGCGTCTACCCATCCAGGTGAAGCTAAGCACATTCCCACTACTGCGGTGAGTAAAAGTAACATCACTACGTTAGGCTTGGTCATTTCGTAGTAATCTCGCCAGCTAGCCCTTCCATGCTTATTTGTGGATGAATGCTTACCAGCGACAGCGGTATTTAAAGAGAAAGATTTAGCCATGATGACCTCCATGTGAGTAGGAGAGAGAAGACGTTGGGTGAGTGACCGACCATGTCAGCCAAATCATTGTGAGTAACAGTATGGCGGCAACTGCGTTGTGAGACACCGCTATAAACAAGGGTAAACTAAATAAAACATTACTGAGTCCTAGCGCCACCTGCGCGCACAAAACTGCAACCATTAGTACACATCCCTTTTTCACTGCAGATGATAAGGCACTACTTCGCAGCCAGCTAAATGCCAACACCGTAAGATAGACGAAGGTAATAAGAGCACCAAACCTATGCACGATATGCATGGTGGCTCGTTCACCATAATCATGGGCTCCAAATTCATAATTTTCGGCCTCTGGTACACTATAAGCCCCTGAAAAATCTAATCTTTGCTGCCAGCCCGGCTCACAAATTGGCATATCGGTACAGGCGAGTGCGGCGTAGTTCGCCGAAGTCCAACCTCCTAACGCTATTTGACCTACTAAAATGGCAATACCAACAAATGCCAGCGTGGCCATTTTGTTGCTCTTGTGCGAGCTAGGCTCAGCGCTAGGATTGGAGCCTAGTTCACTTATGCCAAAAAGATGATGCTTTCGTAGACGAAGGTAGAGTAAAAATAAGCACGCCAAAACCGTGAAGCCTCCTAACAAATGCCCCATCACTACTACCGGCAATAAGCTAAGAGTAACTGTCCACATACCTAACGCCGCTTGAAAAATGACAAGGCCGAGTAACAGCAAAGGAAGCTTAACAGGTGTGCCTTTGCGCCGCTGTTTTACTGCCAAAATAGCGATGGCAAGGATACAAAGCCCTAGCGCACCTGCAAAATAGCGGTGAATCATTTCATTCCATGCTTTATGTGCTTCAACAGGCCGGTCAGGATAAGCGGTATTGGCCGCTTCTACATTTTCATCTCCTGATGGCACTGTAAGATTGCCATAGCAACCTGGCCAATCAGGGCAACCAAGGCCAGCATCAGTAAGGCGAGTGTAAGCCCCTAAAATGATGACTACTGCGGCAAGAAAAAGGCTAAAAAGCACGAGTTTTTTCATAGCAACTCCTATCCAATACGAGACAGTTTTAGAAGTTTTTTAATGTCTGCCAGCATGCTTCGACTCTCCATTAAGGCTTTGTTTCTATCGCCGTCTATTTGGTAATACAGCATGGCGTTATTTAAGGTATCTACAATATAAACGCTCTTTTGCTCTAGGTTTGTTATAGGTGCAGCACTAACACTCAATGTATGAACGTTGGCGTATTCCGATAGCTGTTCAAGGGCCGCTACATCGCTTTGTTCAGTGAATAAAACTAAGGCTTCGGCTCGATCAGATTCTTTTCCAAGCGCCAGCCACACTTGATTAATACTAAACAATGCATTTTCACATATGGCATCACAATTTTCGGGCAAGACATACAACAAGCGCCATTTCGGCTCTGTGCCGTCTAAAAGCGATGAAACATCAATGGTAGGTTGCAGCAACGCACCTTTATTGGTAGCACCTTGGTTGAACCAATCATTCTCTAACGCAAGCTTAGCTAAAATCACGGGTAGCACAAACACGGCGACCATAATAATTAAGGTTTTCTTCGAGGCCGGATTACTCATATTGACGTCCTTTTTTCATAATTGCGAAACCGCCAATCAAGGCGGCTGCGATAGCAAGACCAAACCATTGAATGGCATAACCCAAGTGCTTTTCAGGAGGCATAACAACACTGTTATAACGCCTAACAAAAAGGTCATTCTTTGCGGTAAGTACTACTACATAGGGTAATAAGTTAAGTGATAGCAATTCACTGGCGGTACTGATTGAAATTTGCTGAATACGTGCCGGAAAGCGTGATGCTGATGTAAGCGTTTCTTTTACTAACGGGTTATGACTGGGCTGACTCACGACTCCTTCAAAATGCTGCGCGTCATGACTAATACTTACCGAAGGTAACGTACGCGAAAAATCCGGAGCAGGTAACCAACCATAGTTGACCAATACCCAGCCCGCATTGGTTTGCACTGGCGCAAGCACATCATAGCCAACTCGTTGCTCATGTATTTGATTATCGAGTAGCAATACTTTGTCGCCATCAGGCGTACCTTTGAAAGTAACCGCCCGATCTGTAGGGTCGGTTGTTGAAAGTGCGTCTATCAGCGACAAGCTTCCTTTCCCCTGTTTTTCGGTTATGCTAACAATGCGTTGTTGCTTTTGCTCCATGCGATCCAGTTGCCAAAAACCCAAGCCACACATTGCTACTACGCATAAGCTGGTAATAATGATCGCAATTAATCTAGATGCTCGAACGTGATTCATTTGGCCAACCTGCGCACTACTATTGAGGTTTATATGTTGATAAAAATAATTTTGATTACTTTGGTAATTTTCATGATCGCTAACCTATTTATGGCAATGAGAGTGATGATGAAAAACGACCCAAAAGACGGTCCAATGAGTAAATATATTGGTCGCAGGGTACTCACTTCTGTTGTTATCGTAGTGCTAATATTAGTGGCTATTGGCACTGGTTTAATAACGCCAAACCCCCGACCTTATTAGGGCTTGGCGATAGTCACAGTAATTACTATAAAACATAAACAAATAAGTAGAGCATAACCCACACTACGTCGACGAAATGCCAGTACCAACTGCCGGCTTGAAACGCAAAATGATTATGTGGTGTAAAGTGTCCTTTAAGTACTCTAAAGAACATCACGATTAGAATAATGGTGCCTAGTGTGACGTGCATACCGTGAAAGCCCGTCAGCATGAAAAAGGTATTTCCATAGATACCAGATTGTAGTGTTAAGCCTAGATCACGATAAGCGTGCACATACTCTTCCACCTGCAAGAATAAGAATCCAATTCCCAACAAGATAGTGACGCCTAACATAACGGTGAGTTGCTTGCGCTTATTCTGCTCTAAGCCAACATGGGCGAAGTGCAAGGTTACCGAGGAAATAAGTAGAATAATCGTATTAATGGTGGGTAGACCAAGAGCACTCATTTCTTGAGTAGAGATCCCCCCAGGGGTAGATAGCAAAGGCCACATAGCTTCAAAGGCCGGCCATAATACTTCGTTAGTCATTGCGTTATTCGACGCTCCTCCCAACCAAGGGACTGAAATGAAACGCGCGTAATAGAGTGCCCCAAAAAAGGCAGCAAAAAACATCACCTCAGAGAATATAAACCAACTCATGCCCTGACGGTAGGAACGGCCTAATTGGTCGCTATATAGCCCAGCCATAGACTCATCAATTTGGTTTTTGAACCAACCCACGAGCATTACCATTAACACCACAAACCCGGCGAGGAGGATATAACCTCCGTAACCCGATTCACCTCTCGTGGCTTCAATAACAAAATTACCTGCGCCAACCGCTATCAAAAATAGCGCCACCGCGCCTACAATAGGCCACGGGCTTTGTGCTGGTACATAGTACTTTTCATATTCTTGCTGCATTACTCTCTCCTTATCCCAATACCTGTGTTATTTACCACTTTCAGGTTGAGGGACCATGTAGGGATTCGGTTTTGTTTTGATATTTTCAGCTCGCGCTGTCACATCAAACAGTGTGTATTGCACAGTAAAATAGCTAATATCTTCTGGAAGCTGTGGGTCGACATAAAACTGCATAGGCATGTAAGCCTCGGCACCGGCCGCCAGCGGCTGTTGATTAAAACAGAAGCATTCCGTTTTATTCAGATAGAGTGCTGCCATACCCGGCGACACCGACGGTATGGCTTGGGCCATCATATTGTTAGATGCAGGATTTCTTACGTAAAACGACACCGTATTAAGCTCCCCAGGGTGCACTTTCATACGACTAGTTTGCGCACGAAATTCCCACGGCATACCGGTATTAGTTCGGGTGATAAATTCCACCGTTACCTCACGGCTTTCATCTATTTCGATAGACTCATATACAGCAGCCGTATTCTCGGTTTTACCGTTAATACCGGTAACATCGCAAAATACGTCGTAAAGTGGCACTAGAGCGAACCCAAAACCAAACATGCCAAACACAATAACGACGAGTTTTATCACCATTTTGTTGTTTGCATTTGCTTGTGTCATGGTTACCTCCCGTGCCTACTTTTTGTGCTGATACATCACCACAATTTAGCGACTACAATGCCTGCTTTGCTTTCATTACCTGTGCTGCTTGTCTTATTTCCTACTTAACAACCGGCGGCGTTTCAAAGGTGTGATAGGGCGCAGGAGAGGGAATTTCCCACTCTAGTCCCTCAGCACCTTCCCACACTTGGGCAGATACTGGCTCACCCTGCTTCTTACAGGCTTTAATCAACAGTGCTAAGAAGATTAACTGCGACAGCCCAAAGGCAAAGCCGCCAAGGCTTATCCACTTATTAAAGTCGGCAAACTGTAAGGCGTAGTCAGGAATACGACGTGGCATACCAGCCAGCCCCACAAAGTGCATCGGGAAGAACAACACATTTACCGACACAAGTGAGCACCAGAAATGCCATTTTGCTAGCGCCGTGTCGTACATTTTCCCTGTCCACTTGGGTAACCAATAATATACCGCAGCCATAATCGAGAAGATGGCACCGGTGACCAGAACGTAATGGAAATGTGCGACCACGAAATAGGTGTCATGGTATTGGAAATCGACTGGCACGATGGCCAGCATTAATCCTGACAGGCCGCCAATGGTAAACAATACGATAAACGCAATGGCAAACATCATGGGCATTTCAAAGGTAAGAGAACCCCGCCACATAGTCGCCACCCAGTTGAAGACCTTCACGCCTGTAGGCACCGAGATAAGCATAGTGGCAAACATGAAGAACATTTCCATATACACTGGCATGCCGGTGGTAAACATATGGTGAGCCCATACCACAAAGGACAACAGCGCAATAGAGCCGGTGGCGTACACCATTGATGCGTAGCCAAACAGCTTTTTGCGGGAAAACGTAGGGACAATTTGAGAGATAATACCAAAGGCTGGCAATATCATGATGTACACCTCGGGATGCCCAAAGAACCAGAAGATATGCTGGAACATAACGGGGTCACCGCCACCTGCCGCATCAAAAAAGCTGGTGCCGAAGAACTTATCCGTCAGCACCATGGTAACCGCCCCGGCCAACACCGGCATTACTGCAATAAGCAAGAAAGCAGTGATAAGCCAAGTCCATACGAATAAGGGCATTTTCATCCATGTCATGCCAGGAGCTCGCATGTTGAATATGGTCACGATGACGTTAATGGCGCCCATAATGGAGGAAATACCCATGATATGTACCGAGAACACGAACAATGCGGTTGAGTCACCACTGTAGGTGGTAGAAAGCGGCGCATAGAAGGTCCAACCAAATGCAGGGCCGCCGCCTTCTAAAAATAGCGAGCTAAGTAGAATAAGAAAGGCGCCAGGTAATATCCAAAAACTCCAGTTATTCATTCGCGGCAGAGCCATGTCTGGTGCACCTATCATCATAGGAATTAGCCAGTTGGCAAGCCCTGTAAAGGCTGGCATTACCGCACCAAATACCATGATAAGACCGTGCACAGTCGTCATTTGATTAAAGAAGTTTGGCTCAACAATCTGTAATCCAGGCTGAAATAGCTCAGCACGGATCACCATGGCCATCGCACCACCAATCAAAAACATAATAAAGGCGAACCATAGATACAAAGTGCCTATATCTTTATGGTTAGTGGTAAACAACCATCGGGTTATTCCTTTTGGAATATGGCTATGATGGTCATGATCTTCGTGATGCGCCGAGGTATCCGGCGCAATGACATCAGTTGCTTTACTCATTACGCACTCCTAGTTCCCATTAACAACGGCGTTAACATCTTTGGCCTGCACCATATCACCCGTGTTATTGCCCCACGCATTTCGTTCGTAGGTCACCACAGCCGCAATGTCTTTCAGGCTTAACATTTTTCCGAACGCCTGCATGGCCGTACCGGTTTTACCGTTCAACACAATATCAATATGTGCAGTTTGGTCTTCAAGTACCATCTCACTGCCTTTAAGCGCAGGGAAAACGCCGGGTAGCCCCTCACCGTTAGGCATATGACAAGCCGCACAAGTGGCGTTATAAACCCGCTTGCCTTCATCCATAAGTTCATCCATCGACATATTCATCGACAGTAAACGCTGCTCTTCTTCTTTCGCTTGGCGAGCGGCTTCTTCTTGTTCGTTTATCCAAGCATCAAATTCAGCAGGCTCTTTAGCAATGACCACAACCGGCATAAAGCCATGATCTTTTCCGCAAAGCTCGGCACACTGTCCACGATAAACACCAGGCTCATTTACCTTTGCCCAAGACTCGTTAATAAACCCAGGGTTAGCATCTTTTTTCACTGCAAAGTCCGGTACCCACCACGAGTGAATAACGTCATCAGAGGTAATAAGAAAGCGCACTTTTTGCCCTGTGGGGATCACCAACGGGCGGTCGACTTCCAACAGATAGTTCGCGCCTTTTTCGAATTTGTTTTCAATTTGCTCTCGCTGCGTCGCCATTAACGAATAGAACTCAACGTCTCTGTCCATATACCGGTAATGCCACTTCCACTGGGAACCAGTAACGACAACGGTAAGATCGGGTTCGCTGGTATCTTCCATCGCTATAAGGGTTTTAGCGGCAGGAATAGCCATAAGAATAAGAATGATGAAAGGCACTACTGTCCATGCAATTTCCACTTTTACATTTTCATGGAAGTGAGCGGGCTTAGCGCCTCTGGATTTACGGTGCAAGTACATTGAGGCAAACATAACCCCGAAAACCGCAACAGCGATTGCGATACAGATAAAGAACATCAACATATGCAGGTCGTATACTTGACCACTTATGTCTGTTGCGCCTCGCCGCAAATTAATGGAAGAGCCTTCGCCCGTTGCTGCATCAGCAAACAGTAGTGGCGAAGTAAGCAAAAGTGGAAGCCCGTAAAGCCACTTTGTCGCTTGTGTCGCCGCTTGTGTCGTTACTCGTTTCACTCAACACCTCCGTTATAACAGAAGCATTAACGCAATAGATGCGCTGCGCTTCTGGCAACTGATACCCGAAATCCAACTCTTAACTTAACTGCCCAGCATTAGTTGTAAAACAAAGTTACAGCTATTGTTATTATTTTGTTAAAAACAGTATAAGAATTGCTCAATAAAACGCACAAGTCTAGTCTTTTCTAAGAAAAAACAATTGCAGCGTTTAATTTTTAATCAACGTGGTATGACAGAGAAGTGAATGACGTCACAGCGTATGGACGTTACACCGGTATTTAGCGAGCCTGTTTGAAACGCTCATTTTGAACGAGATGGGCAAATAGAAGCAGCCAATAAGTTGCTTATTATCAAAAGCTAGTTACGCACTTATGATTGCTTTTCAAACAAAACAGATAACTAAAATAGCGCGAGTTAGCACTAAAAAAGGTGACATAAATAGGATAAAATATGTGGGAGCGGTATTTGGTGGCTTTTGAGGAATTTCTTAGGCTTAACTACGATTATTGTGTAAGCAAGGTATGGTAAACATACAAAAAAGCGGCCTATAAGCCGCTTTCTTTACTAAATAGCTAAAAGGTTACATCCAATCAGCATTTCGAATAACACCAACGGCAATTCCTTCAATGGAAAAAGGCTCTGACGCTAAGTCGACTTTAATCGGTGAAAATTCATCATTTTCAGCGTGAAGTAATACTTCGCGACCACGCTTTTCAAGGCGTTTAACAGTAACGTCTTCATCGACACGTGCTACTACCACCTGCCCATTATGGACGTCCGTCGTGCGGTGCACGGCTAACAAGTCACCATCCAGTATACCAATGTCTTTCATACTCATACCGCTTACACGAAGTAAGAAGTCGGCGTGAGGCTGAAACAGGGCAGGGTCGACCTTATAATGAGACTCTATATGCTCTTGCGCTAGAATCGGCTCGCCCGCAGCCACGCGACCAATAAGAGGTAGACCTTCTTCTTCAGGGGTTTCATCTTCAAGAGGAATATTCAACTTAATACCACGAGAAGTGCCTGGAAGTATTTCGATGACGCCTTTACGGGCCAACGCTTTTAAATGTTCTTCAGCGGCATTCGCAGAACGAAAACCTAAATGACGGGCAATTTCTGCACGGGTAGGCGGCATGCCAGTTTCGAGCATCGTTGTTTTTATAAGCTCGAGAACTTCTGTTTGTCTTGCTGTGAGTGGGCGCATAAAAGACCTGTCTGTCTATACAGTTCCTGTAAGTATATACACCTAAAAGGAAATGACAAGCACAAAGCTCTGCAAAGCAATTTTTTTTCATCGCCTAACCACAACGAAAAAGCGGCCATCAAAGCCGCTTTATTTATCACTACCATTCAGCGTGACTAAAACTTATATTGCAAACTCACACGCGCATTAAGCGGCTCGCCGGTAGCAATATTGTTGTCGTTGTGTGCTGACGGGAAATAGTCTTCATCGAATACGTTTTCCACGTTTAGCTGAATTTTAACGTCTTCGCTGTAATCGTAATACACTGCAGCGTCTACGCGAACAAAGTCAGGTAGTTCAACGGTATTATTTAAAGAGGCATACTGCTCAGATTGATAAATCACGCCTAATGCAACACGCCACTTATCGTTAACTTCATACTGGTTCCATAACGTCAGCATGTGTTCTGGTAGCTGTGCTAAGTCGCGATTTGCCAGTGCGCCGTCTACAATGCGGCCCATTTCTTCGCCATCAAGGTTGCTATACCCAGCATTTATTACCCAACGCTCTGAAAGCTTGCCCACCACCTGCACTTCAAAACCTTTGGTTTCGGTGCCAGTTAAAATAGACGCTTCTGGGTTGTTAGGATCCTGCGCTGTGCCGTTTTCACGTTCAACTTCAAATGCCGCCGCGGTTACGCTAAGTGAGTCAGAGAAATTCCATTTAACGCCAATTTCTTTGTTTTCAAATTCTTCAGCTTCCAGCGCTTGGCTTGTAAGCGACAGGGAAAGGAATTGATCACCTGAACGAGGTAAAAACGATTTGCTGTAACTGGCGTAAATCGAAACTGATTCTGCAGGCTTGTAAATTAGGCCTGCACGAGGAGACACTTGTGAATCAGAGCTCGAAAGAAAACCACTGTTACCATCGTCGGCACCGTTAGCTACTTCAATACTGTCTACCACATCGATATCAAAATTATCGTAGCGAAGACCGGCAACCACAATCCAATTCTCGTTAAGCTTAATTTCATCTTGCACGAACGCTGAGGTAAAGGTGACGTCTGACGCACGATCTCTTACTGGGTCCGTCAGCGTCATTGAAGGAATAACCAATGGGTCGCTAAACACAAAGGATACTTGGTCGTCTTGGCTGTCTGCAAAAAATGCATCACGACGAGTATTTTCTGTATCTTGGCTACCGTACTCCATTCCTGTTAGTAAGGTATGGTTGATATCACCTGTCGCAAATTGCCCGATAAGGTTCAATTGAACCAACGCATTCTCACGAGTAGTGGTATCGCGATAACCGTCTAACGTAACCGTACCTGCATCAGCGTCAAAATTAACGGGGTACAAGTTTTGATAAGCTTTGTCATAGTCAGCAAACTGAACGGTACCGTTCAAGTTCCAACTCTGCGATAGTGCATGATCAACACGAACACGGGCAATATGTGCTTCAAGGGTAGTATTGTTGAAATCTGGATCACCAAAGTAGGTGTCGTCATAGCCTTCTAGCGGCGCACCATCTAATGAAGGTATACCTCTATCGACTAAACGGTCATCGTTTACGTATTCGTAAGATGCAACCACCGTGGTGTCGTCGTTAGCCATCCATGTATAGGTGGGGTTAATGGCGTAACGTTCACCATCTTTAAAATCACGATGATTATCAATACTGTCAAACACACCATTAAAACGAAAAGCATTGTTCGCATCTATGGCTTTATTGGTATCTATACTAATAGAACCTGCACCAAAGGTATCAATACCTGCTGACAGCGTAGTGAAATCTTCAGCGCTACTGGCCACTTTAGTCACACGGTTAACCACGCCACCGCCACCTCCACGGCCAAATAAAAGCGCGTTCGCGCCACGCAATATTTCAACGCGCTCTAAGTTATATAGCGGGCGAAAGTACTGAACGTCGTCACGAAGACCGTCAACAAAGAAATCCGCAGTCGTGTTCTGACCACGAATAGTCACTTGATCGCGATGATCTTCACCCAATCCAATGCTCACCCCTGGGGTGTATTGCATAACATCAGCAATGCTAAACAATGCTTGTTCTGAAATTTGTGCTGCGCTTACAACAGATACTGACTGCGGCACGTTAACTAATAATGTAGGGGTTTTAACCGCTGTGGCGACTTGTTGACCAAAGAATGCGCCGCGTACGGTAATACGCTCAACACTTCCTTCTGACTCAGTTATATTTTCTTGAGCCAAAACAGATGTGCCATAAAGTGCTAATAGAACAGCAGTAGAAATAGTTGCTTTACCAAGTTTCAAGCAAGTCTCCTCGAGTGATAATCCAAACAGTATTGAAAATGATAGATATTCTTATTTAGGACGGATTCTAGTCAGGTTTATTGGTAATTAAAAGGTGTATTAATAAAAATTAAACTTTTGTTATAAATGCCTCCGTCAGCTTAACGAGACAGTTTATTGAAACCGACCTTTCGAATGGGCTCAGTACCTTCAATGGAATTTACGTCAAGATGACAAGTTTGCTATTAAGGCATAAAGTAAACCTTCTTCTAGCTATGCTTAATCAGAGTATTAATACCATCATGTTGAATTACCTCGACTATACCCCCGAGTTGGCTCCCCATTTCGACCGCATAAATAGAGAGTGGATAACCAAAATGTTTCATTTAGAGAGCATTGATGAGGCTGTTATTGGTTACCCACAGCGCAGCATTATCGATAAAGGTGGGTACATTTGGTTTGCTGAACATCCCGACTTTGGCATTGTAGGTACATGTGCATTAATGAAAAAAGGAGAAGGAGTATTCGAACTTACTAAGATGGGAGTGGTCAGTGAAGCCAGAGGATTAAAAGTAGGGGAAGGCTTGTTACAGCATGTGTTGAATCACGCCCCTGCCATTGCTTTTAATACACTATTTCTTTTAACCAATAAGAAGTGCGAAGCCGCCATTCATCTTTATGAGAAAAATGGCTTTGTTCATTGTGAAGAAATCATGCAAAAATTTGGTTGTGCTTATGAACGCTGCGACGTGGCAATGCATTATAAAGGTACTGTCACCAACTGATGGGTGAGTAAAAATACGCTCAATCAATATGCTATGGCAACGATTTATACTAATGATGCTTTCAAACAGCCCCACGCCCTCTGCAAGACTTTGCATGAGATGTGGTACACTTCTCCCGTTTTAATTTCATAGGATTACAGAATTCATGTCGTGGATGCGAAAAGCCCTTTTGTCGCTATTTCATTATCCTGTTAAGTTGCTGGTTAAAGCCCACAGCATTCCCGTAAACGTAGAAACTGAGCTTGGCATTGATAAGTCGAAGCCCATCGTTTACTTGCTTCCAGCAAACTCGGTAACCGATCAATTAGCGCTTAGAATGTCAACAGAAGCACTAGGCCTACCGAGCCCGACTGATACGCTTACGTTGGCGGGTAGAGAATACCCTTCTACATTGTTTTTGCGTAAAACCCAGCCGATATTTCGTTCACAAGCAGACGATACGGGTATTGAAGATGTATTTACTGACTTGTTTCATTTGCACAGAGATCATCATCAATTAGATCTTCAAGTGGTTCCGGTATTTGTAACCTGGGGCCGAGCGCCTGGCCGAGGAACGCCAGGGTTAGCCGATCTTATTGCCGACAATGCAGCGCCAAGTTGGCTAAGAAAACTCTTTATCGTGATGTTCTTGGGCCGCGATAATTTTATTAATTACTCAAAAGCGGTATCGGCTCGCGCCATGTCAAATCAACATGGCAGTGATAAAAGCATTGCACACAAGTTAGTGCGTGTAGCGAGTACTCACTTTCAGCGTAAACGCCAAAGTATGACCGGCCCTACCTTGTTAGAGCGCCAAGAGCTGAACAACAGCGTACTAGGTTCTGATGCCGTGCGCCGTGCTATGGCTGAAGAATCTCGCAGTAAAAAAATTACCCATGACGCATCTAAAGACAGAGCGCAATCATACGTTACCGAAATAGCCGCAGATTACCGCGAAGGACTTATACGTTTTGGCGATCGACTGCTTACTCGTATTTGGAACAAAATTTACAATGGTATAAGTGTTGGTCACTCCGAACGTATTCGAGAGCTTGCCGCAAACGGCCATGAGATTGTTTACGTGCCTTGTCACCGCAGCCATATGGATTACCTTTTGCTGACCTACGTGATTTATCATGAAGGTATGGTAACCCCTCACATTGCCGCCGGTATTAACCTAAACTTCTGGCCGGTGGGTAAGATTTTCCGCCGTGGTGGTGCCTTTTTCTTACGCCGAAGCTTTGCTGGTAATAAGCTATATACCGCCGTGTTCCGCGAATATTTAGAGTTACTTTTCAATAAAGGCTATTCAGTTAAGTATTACCCTGAAGGTGGCCGCAGCCGCACTGGTCGTCTTATTCCGCCCAAAACAGGCATGCTAGCCATGACCATTCAGGCCATGTTGAAGGGTGTGAATAGGCCTGTTAGCTTGGTACCTGTCTATATTGGCTACGAAAACGTGATGGAAGTGAAAAGCTATCTGAATGAGCTTAAGGGTACTAAGAAGCAAAAAGAATCGAACTGGCAAGTGTTCTCGGCTATTCGCAAGCTTAGAAACTACGGTCATGGTTATGTAAACTTTGGTGAGCCTATTCAGCTGAATCAATTTTTGGAAACCCATGTGCCAAATTGGCGTGACTGCCGTGATGCTGAGCCAGAGAAAAAGCCGGCATGGTTAACGCCAGCGGTAAACGAGCTGGCTAACAATGTGATGACCAGAATTAATCGCGCAGCAGCGGTTAATGGTATGGCGCTAACGTCACTGTGTTTACTGTCATCGAAAACACAAACCATGAGTGAGTCTGAGCTTAAACAAGCGATGGGCGACTTTATTAGTTTGTTCAAGAATGTGCCTTTCAGTGCCGATGCCACCATACCTGATGCTAGTGCGAAGGAATTGTTTGACGATACCTTGAAGCTTGGCAAGTTTGAGGTTGAAGAAGACGACTATGGTCGGTTAATTAGCCCCAAACCTAAGTCAGCGGTTTATCTCACCTACTATCGCAACAATATTTTGCACTTATTTGCATTGCCGGGCTTAATTATGGCCTGTGTATTTGCTCATAAAGGCACAAGTAAAGCGACAGTATTTCAGTTAATTGCTGCGTTATACCCACTACTTCAACGCGAGTTATTTTTACACTTGTCTCAAGACGAAGCCCTTACTCATTCCGATGCGCTTATTGATGCATTAGTCGACCAAGGTCTTCTGCGAGTCAAAGAAGGTGATTTACTTCCACCTGATGCTCAGCAAAAGCAATTTCATTCAGCCTGGCTATTGAGCCGCTGCATGCAAGAAACCTTGCAGCGTTACGCGGTAGTACTGACTATTTTGGATAAAGAAAAAGTGATTAGTCGCGGGGCACTCGAACGCACTAGTCGCCAAGTGGCAGAACGTTTATCTACCCTTTATGGGTTAAGCTCCCCAGAGTTTTACGATAAGAACGTACTGTCTAGCTTTATTAGTGCGTTAAAAGATAACCATTGGTTAGATTCTACTGAAAATGGAAGCCTGAAATACTCTGAAGAGTGTGAAGCGCTTCGCGAAGACGTGATGGCACTAGTATGGCCTGAAATGACCCAGCATCTTGAGAATGTGGTCTTGCATAACTAGTTTACTTCGTCGATTGGAATGCAGCTAGCTACTCGATAATCGGCTGCTCAGTGAAGAGACTGCTATCGATGACACAAAAAAGCCGAAACGTTACATCGTTTCGGCTTTTTTATTGATTTGGAATACGCTTTACCTCGCCCCAAGGTAAGCCATGCTTAACTTGAAGCGAGGTAAAGCGAAAACGGTTTGCTCTTTACTTAGATGGTTGTGACAAGAAGAACTTATAGGCAGGATCTTCTGTGACTTCATCTACTTTGTAGCCAAGTTCAATAACATGCTCATTGAAAGCCTCTCGGCTTTCAGGGGCAATATCAAACCCAACCAACACTAAACCTTCTGCCGCACCGTGGTTGCGGTAATGAAACAAGGTAATGTTCCAAGATTCACCCAAGGTATTTAAGAAGGTTAGCAATGCGCCAGGGCGCTCTGGGAATTCAAAACTGAATACTTGCTCGTTTAGAATGGCCGGTGGTCTTCCCCCTACCATGTGACGAACGTGCAGTTTGGCTAATTCGTTATTGGTTAAATTAAAGCACTGATAGCCTTTATCTTCTAAGTCGCTTTGCAGGCTTAAGAATTCTTGCTGGCCGCCTTTTAATTTAACCCCTACAAAAATATGGGCTTCGTCGTCATTAGCATAACGATAGTTAAATTCAGTAATCGCCTTTGCGCCAACACATTCACAGAACTGCTTAAATGCCCCTTTGCGCTCAGGAATTTTCACTGCGAATACGGCTTCTTTTTGCTCGCCCAGTTCACAGCGTTCAGACACATAACGCAAAGTATGAAAGTTAATATTCGCGCCGCATAAAATGCCGCCTAGCTTCTTGCCGGTAAGGTCGTGCTGCTTGGCATACTTTCGAATGGCCGCCACAGACAAGGCTCCTGCAGGCTCAGCAATAACACGAGTGTCATCAAAAATATCTTTAATGGCACCGCATATTTCATCGTTGGTTACCGTCATGGTTTCATCAACTAGGCGATTACACAGCCTAAAGGTTTCTTGCCCCATGACCTTAACGGCAACGCCATCGGCAAAAATGCCTACGTTATCAAGTGCAGCAGGTGCACCTTCTTTTTGCGCCAAGGCAAAACAGGCAGACTCTTCTGATTCAACGGCAACAATTTTAATCTCTGGCTTTAATTGCTTTAAGTAAACCGCAATACCGGCCGCTAAACCGCCACCGCCTACCGCAACAAACAAAATATCAAGGTTAGGATTTTGCTCTAGCAATTCCCGTGCGACGGTTCCTTGACCCGCAATAACATCAGGGTCATCGAAAGGCGGTACAAAGGTGTAACCATGTTCTGCACAAAGCGCTTTCGCGTGACCACTGGCTTGATCGAAACTAGTGCCATGAAGGACAACATTTACATGGTCGCCGCCAAAACGACGTACTGCATCAACTTTGATGTCTGGGGTAGTTTCAGGCATCACAATGGTGGCCTGAATGCCCTTGCGCCTAGCGCTGTACGCCAAACCTTGTGCGTGATTACCCGCTGAAGCACCGATAACACCGGCACTAAGCTGTGCTTCGCTTAACGAACTTATACGGTTGTAAGCGCCACGTAACTTAAATGACTTTACCGGCTGCTGATCTTCACGTTTTAAGAATATTTCATTGCCTAATTCGGCAGACAACAACGACATGTAAGAAAGCTCACTGCTTACGGCTACGTCGTAAACAGGGGCTAATAGAATTTTCTTTAAATAGTCGTGATCGCTAACGGTCATAGATTTTCCAGTTTCGATACATCACGTACTGCGCCTTTATCCGCACTGGTGGCCAATGCAGCAAAGGTTTTCAATGATGTTGATACTTCGCGAACGCGATCTTTCGGACGCCAAGGCTTATCGCTGGCTTTCATTGTCGCGCGGCGCTCTGCGAGTTCTTCATCGCTAATAGCGATGTTGATACTGCGATTTGGAATATCAATTTCAATCTTGTCGCCGTGCTCAACTAAACCAATACCACCGCCACTGGCAGCTTCTGGCGAGCAGTGACCAATCGATAGACCACTAGTACCGCCCGAGAAACGACCATCGGTAACTAACGCACACGATTTACCTAAGCCTTTCGACTTCAAGTATGAAGTGGGGTAAAGCATTTCTTGCATACCCGGTCCGCCACGTGGGCCTTCGTAACGAATAAAGACCACATCGCCCGCTATCACATCGTCAGCCAGAATACCGGCAACGGCATCATCTTGGCTTTCGTAAATGCGTGCAGTACCAGTGAACTTCAAGATAGAGTCATCAACACCAGCGGTTTTAACAATACAGCCATCTTCGGCCACATTACCGTATAACACGGCTAGGCCACCTTCTTGGCTAAAGGCATTTTCAACTGAGCGAATACAACCGTTTTCACGGTCGCTATCTGCTTCATCCCAACGACAGCTTTGGCTGAATGCTTGGGTAGTACGAATGCCGGCAGGGCCTGCACGGAAAAATTTAATCGCGTCGGTATTGTCTGGGTTGGTGATATCCCAGTCTGCAATGACTTCTGTAAGTGACTTACCTAATACATGGTTTGCATCACCATGCAGTAAGCCACCTTTGTTTAATTCATTTAAAATACCTAATACGCCACCTGCACGGTGTACGTCTTCCATATGGTATTTCGGGGTAGACGGTGCCACTTTACAAAGGTGGGGAACCTTACGTGACAGTCTATCGATGTCGTTCATAGTGAAAGGTATTTCACCTTCCATTGCTGCTGCTAACAAATGCAAAATGGTGTTAGTTGAACCACCCATGGCAATGTCTAAGCTCATGGCGTTTTCAAAGGCATTGAAGTTAGCAATATTACGTGGCAAGACGCTTTCGTCATCGTCGCCATAGTAACGTTTACACAGCTCTACGATTTGCGAACCTGCTTTTTTAAACAAACCTTCACGGTCAGCGTGGGTGGCTAGCATTGAACCGTTACCCGGAAGCGATAAACCGAGTGCTTCCGTTAAGCAGTTCATTGAGTTTGCAGTAAACATACCTGAGCATGAGCCACAGGTAGGACATGCAGAACGTTCGATTTCGTCGGTATCAGAGTCACTCACTTTATCGTCGGCAGCGGCTACCATGGCATCCACTAAGTCGAGTTTGATGATTTGATCAGAAAGCTTGGTTTTACCCGCTTCCATCGGACCGCCTGATACAAACACAACAGGTACGTTTAAGCGCAATGACGCCATTAACATTCCTGGCGTAATTTTGTCGCAGTTTGAAATACATACAATGGCGTCGGCGCAGTGCGCGTTCACCATGTACTCTACTGCATCAGCAATAATTTCACGGGAAGGTAAGCTGTAAAGCATGCCACTGTGGCCCATAGCAATACCATCATCTACCGCGATAGTATTAAATTCTTTTGCTACACCACCGGCGGCTTCAACGCTTCGTGCCACTAATTGACCCATGTCTTTTAGATGCACATGCCCCGGCACAAACTGCGTGAAAGAGTTAGCAATAGCAATAATAGGTTTACCGAAATCAGAATCCTTCATTCCCGTTGCACGCCATAGAGCGCGTGCGCCGGCCATATTTCTACCTTGCGTAGTCGTTGCAGATCGTAACTTGGGCATAAAATCCTTCCCGTTTAATAAATAGCTAAATTAATTACTTGTAAACCGGTGTTAACCAGTTCCATTTGTCTTCAGTAGTACCGTTGAAAAGACCGAAGAACATATCTTGCACTTCTTTGGTGATTGGGCCACGGCCGCCCGCACCTACTTCAATTCCATCTACACTGCGTACTGGCGTCACTTCTGCCGCTGTACCACACATGAAGACTTCATCAGCTAGATACATAGCTTCACGAGGAATATTTTCTTCGCGAACTTCGTAGCCTTTGTCTCTAAGTAGCGTGATACACGTATCACGAGTAATGCCTGGAAGAATAGCGGCAGTTTTTGGTGTGGTAACCACAATGCCGTCGCGAATAACGAAAATATTTTCGCCCGCACCTTCACTGATGAAGCCGTTTGTATCAAGGGCAATACCTTCTCCGTAGCCATGACGACGGGCTTCCATCGAAATCAGCTGTGAAGATAAGTAGTTACCACCGGCTTTTGCACCAGTCGGCATGGTATTAGCTGCTAAGCGGTTCCAAGAAGAAATCCCCGCATCTACACCATTTTTAAGGGCTTCTTCACCTAAGTAAGCGCCCCACTCAAATGCAGCAATGGCAACTTCAGCTTCTGTACCAAACGGCACTTGAAGTCCCATACCAATATCACCGTAGAACGCGATTGGGCGAATGTACGCTGATTTCAATTTGTTCTCACGAATGATATCAAGGGTAGCTTGGTTAATTTGATCTAGCGTGTATGGAATGGTCATACGATAGATTTTCGCTGAATCGAACAAGCGACGGTTGTGATCGTTTAAACGAAAAACACAAGTGCCTTGATCCGGCGTGTTATATGCGCGCACACCTTCAAATACAGACGAACCATAATGAATAGCATGCGTCATTACGTGAACAGTAGCGTCTTTCCAATGTTTCAATTCGCCATTAAACCAAATATGTTCGGCAGGTTGCTTAGCCATGAGTAATCCTTCAAAAATTGAGCGTAAAGCCCGAACCGCGTTTTGCGGAAATATTAATACCGAGACGAATGATACATGACAGTGCGCGAGCGCCCAATACGCTGGATGCAATACGCGACGAGCGGACACATAAATTTACGCATCTGTGCTTTATCACTGACATTGAAACACTGTCGTTTGTCGTGAAAACAAAGGACATCTAATAAATACAATGAGCTTATGCCATTGAATTTTAAGATTTAATTGACGAGCAACACCCAGTTCCTTGGATGAATGCTAAAATGAATGGTTGTACGATAGGGCTATGGCTTTTCACCCCAATTAAACGTGAATTGGCCGTTACACGATTAATATGCGCAAAGAAATAGCATGAAACCGTTGCCGAAATCAAGTATTTTGCGGTTCAAACGCTGTTTTCGTCAGATAAAAAAGGGTATCGCAATACAATGGTAGACTGGTTTCACTGGTTAAATTTAGCAGGGGTAGCGGTGTGTGCTATTTCTGGCACCCTGATGGCGTACCAAAAAAGGATGGACGGGTTTGGCGTTATTGTATTGGCAAGTGCCACTGCTATAGGAGGTGGAACACTGCGCGACATGATGCTGGACGTTCCCGTATTTTGGATTGCCGATAACGATTACCTGTACACCACACTGATTGCTGCCTTCATCCCTATTATTTGGTTACGATTAAGCCCACGCTTTCCTTATCATTATTTGCTTATTGCTGATGCGTTTGGGTTAGCGTTATTTAACGTGGTAGGCATAGAAAAAGCATTAGCTAACGATACTGGCATTGCAGTGGCGATTGCCATGGGCACCATTACAGGGGTATTTGGTGGTTTGTTACGTGATGTTATATGTCGAGAAGTACCATTAGTCTTAGGCGGGGAACTCTACGCAACGACCTGTATTGTGGGGGGAATGGCCTACGGTCTCGCCATGTATCTGGGCTTTGAGGCCCAGTGGTGCGGTGCAGTTGCCCTTGCAACCACAGTATTAATGCGGCTAGGCGCTTTGCGCTGGCACTGGGAAATGCCGGTCTTCTATAACGAAAATTAGTCCTTCTTCTTGCCCTAAGTACAGTTTCAGCTTTTATCATGCTCACTTAAAGTACGCCTCTTAGGGGACTTCCTTCAAGAGCGACAAAGTATGAGCATGGCAGTAGTTAAAACCTTTGCGGGGCAGGGCGTGGCAGCCCCCGAGGTATCAGTAGAAATTCACTTGGCCAATGGTTTACCAGCGTTCCAGTTGGTAGGTATGGCAGAAACCAGTGTAAAAGAAGCCCGAGAGCGGGTGCGCAGTGCGCTCATAAACAGCGGTTTCGATTTTCCCGCTAAACGTATAACCGTAAATTTAGCCCCCGCTGATATTCCTAAGTATGGTGGGCGTTTCGACTTACCCATTGCAGTAGGTATTTTGGTGGCATCAGGGTATCTCCCTGACACTAGCGTACTCAACATCGCCTTTGTGGGCGAACTCGGGTTAAACGGTGAAATTAAGCCAGTAAGTGGCCTAGTTCCTGTTTTAATTGCAGCAGCCGACGATGACACCCCCCTTGTTTTTCCGGGGGTTAACGATGTAGAAGCCTCGTTAGTATCCTACGCCACTCGTTACCCAGCGTTTGATCTTTTATCGGTTTACGAACACCTAGCGAATAATAAAAAACTCAATAAAGGTCAGCCCTTTAGCTCGTGTTCTTCCTCTACTAGTAGTATGGGTTGGGATGATATTATTGGCCAAACACAAGCCAAGCGTGCATTAACCATTGCCGCAGCGGGTAGCCATAACCTGTTGATGGTAGGCCCTCAAGGCACGGGTAAAAGTTTACTAGCCAGTAGGTTACTTGCCCTATTACCCCCCATGACTGAACAGGAAGCTCTGGAAGTAGCCTCCATTCATTCGGTAAAAGGGGAAAATTTAAATGTAGAGCGGTTTTTAAAGCGCCACATGCGCAGCCCACATCATACTAGCTCTGCTGTAGCGCTTACCGGCGGCGGGTCGCAGCCTGTACCTGGCGAAATATCGTTAGCCCATAACGGGGTATTATTTTTAGATGAATTACCCGAATTTGGCCGCCGCGCATTAGATGTACTTAGAGAGCCATTAGAAACCGGTGATGTGCATATATCGCGGGCGATGGCGAGCGCTACCTATCCTGCCAATTTTCAATTAATAGCGGCCATGAACCCTAGTCCTACTGGCGATATTGACGACAACCGCTTAACTCCACAACAGCAGCTAAGTTATTTAAATCGCTTGTCGGGCCCCTTATTAGACAGAATAGACATACAAGTAGAGGTACCCAGGCTTGCCAGTTACGATTTATCGCCACCGGTAAATTCTAAATCTGATTCCATGTTAGAAGCCAGGGATAACGTATTACGGGCAAGAGAAGTGCAACTTCATAGGCAAGGGAAGCCCAATGCACAGCTTGCCGCGGGGGAGCTTGCTGATTTATGCCAGCTAACCGATAGCGATTTACGCTTTTTACAAGCAGCTGCTAAGCAATTAAATTTGTCGATGCGGGTATTCCACCGTACCCTTAAGGTAGCGAGGACACTGGCAGATTTGTCAGAACAGCCTACGGTTACTCGCGCCCATTTAGCCGAAGCGCTAGGTTACCGCGCATTGGATACCTTAATTAAGCAGCTAAGTAGTCAGTAGCCCATTAGGTGATACTCAACAGCAAGTAGCATGAAAGCTTAATGCTTTTAGCTTTTAATCCAGCTTAAATGTCTAAACAACTCATCATTAATTAGATAAGGGAGCCATTTCCAATTGTAAAAACGCGTTGATAAGTGGTTCGTTTTGCTTATCTTGCAAGCAACATAGCCCTAGTCCATAGGGCTCGATATCATCTACTGGAATTTGAGTTACCAAGCTAGCCATACTGGAATGATCAAGCACCACTTTAGGTACAAAACCCACACCGCATTCTAACGCCACCATGCTGACAATGGCTTCATTACCCCCTACCGAAGCATACACATTTGGCCTAATACCATGCTCTGCAAACCAGTGGTAAGCAATGCGCCTGGTAGGCCCATGCTCTGGCATGATCACCTGATGCTTAGTCCAATCTACCTGCGTCAACTGGGTTAACCGCCAATCTCGCGGCGCAATCAGCACCAAAGGCACATTGTCTAAAGGGGAAAAATGTAAGTCTGTAGGCAAGTCAGGCGTATAAATAGCTATCGATAAGTCACATTCTTTCTGCTTTACCTTATCTATCGCTAGTGCAGGGTCGCCGGTAATTAAGCGAATATCCACACCAGGATGCTGTGCCCTAAACTGACGCAATATAGCAGGCAAATGACTTTGACTGGCCGTTACAGAACAAAACAAGCTTATCTCACCTTGCAACGAATTACTGTCTTCTCGCAAGTCTACCTTCAATTGTTGCCAGTCTTTTAAAGACTGGGTAGAGAATGAAAGCAGTTTATGACCACTATGAGTAAGCGCCACTTTACGGTTGTCGCGTTTAAACAAGGTACAACCCAATTCATCCTCTAGCCTTTGTATAACGCGGCTTAGCGTAGAAGGCGACACATACATGGCTTGCGCGGTATCGCCAAAATGTAGGCTGGTGGCAAGATGCGTAAACAATTGAAGGCTACGAAAATCCATAGTGTTTCACTTATTGCAATATTATCTTGCAAATATATCATTTTCCAAAACAAAAGAAATCCCTTAATCTGCGTAGCAAGTCGTCATAGACGAGGTCGTCAACGCCACGGTTGGTTGTTGATAATGACGAAAATGAATGTTGTTCGGAATTTTTATGGCTAATTATTTCAATACCCTATCGCTACGCCAGCAGCTAGATCAGCTTGGCCGCTGCCGCTTCATGGCACGCGAAGAATTCGCTGACGGTTGTCAGTTCTTAAAAGGCAAGAAGATTGTCATTGTAGGCTGCGGTGCTCAAGGTCTTAACCAAGGCTTGAACATGCGTGACTCTGGGTTAGATGTTTCTTATGCGCTGCGTCAAGCAGCCATTGAAGAGCAGCGTGACTCTTACAAACGTGCTACTAGCAATGGTTTCACTGTTGGCACTTATCAGGAACTAATTCCTAGTGCTGACTTGGTGTACAACCTAACGCCTGATAAGCAGCATGCAAGCGTTGTAGAAGCGGTAATGCCGTTAATGCAAAAAGGCGCAACACTTGGATACTCACACGGCTTCAACATTGTTGAAGAAGGCCAACAAATCCGTAGCGATATTACGGTGGTTATGTGTGCACCTAAGTGCCCAGGTACAGAAGTACGTGAAGAATATAAGCGCGGTTTCGGTGTACCAACTCTGATTGCCGTTCACCCTGAGAACGACCCTGAAAACAAGGGTTGGGATACTGCTAAAGCATTAGCAAGTGCAACAGGTGGCGATCGTGCAGGTGTACTTGAGTCTTCGTTCGTAGCTGAAGTTAAATCTGACCTTATGGGCGAGCAAACCATTCTATGTGGTATGCAACAAGTTGCTGCAGTGCTTGCCTTTGAGAAAATGACCGCTGACGGTATTGACGCAGCGTATGCTGGTGCACTTATTCAGTTCGGCCTAGAAGCTGTCACTGAAGCACTTAAAATTGGTGGCGTAACCAACATGATGGACCGCCTATCAAACCCAGCTAAAGTGAAAGCGTACGATTTGTCAGAACAACTTACTGACTTGCTTCGCCCACTATTTGAAAAGCATCAAGACGACATCATTAGCGGTGAGTTCTCTCGCACTATGATGGAAGATTGGGCAAACGGCGATGCTAACCTACTTAGATGGCGCGAAGAAACCGGTGAAACTGGTTTTGAAAACGCACCTGTCTACGAAGGTGAAATCAGCGAGCAAGAATTCTTTGACCACGGCATCCTTTTAGTTGCCATGATCAAGTGCGGTGTAGAAGTAGCCTTCGACGTAATGGTTGAAGCGGGTATCTTACCTGAGTCTGCATACTACGAATCACTGCATGAAACACCACTTATCTCGAATACTATCGCGCGTAAGCGTCTGTATGAAATGAACGTGGTAATTTCAGACACGGCAGAATATGGAAACTATTTGTTTGCGAATGCAGCAATTCCAATTTTGCGTGAGAAATTTATGCCTACTATCGATACTTCAGTTATTGGTAAGGGATTGTCAGAAACCTCTAATCAGGTTGAAAACAAGCGCCTTGTTGATATTAACGAAGCTATTCGCACTCACGGTGTTGAGCAAGTAGGTAAGACCCTGCGTGGCTACATGACTGACATGAAAGCCATCATCGGTTAGGACAGTTTCTGTCGTTAGGTGCTTTATATAAGCCCTCTTGCCCGACCAATTTGGTCGGGCTTTTTTACATTCAACTAACACCCTCAATAGTTATAATTAGACTGACATCTAAAAAAACAAAATAAAAAGTGAACAAGATGCATTGGATTTATAGTTAGCTAGAGCGGCAGAAAAAGTGTTCGGGATGCAGGCTAATTTGATCATTATCCATACATAATTCAATTTCAACTCACAAAATACTATTCAAATATCAAAATCGTGATATGTTCTTTGGTAGTTTAATACCAACAATCAGCCAGAGGCACAGCTATGATCCGCTGCCATCTCGCCCGTATGATGGGCGAGCACAAGTTGCGTATTGCCGACGTTGCCAGAGAAACGGGGTTAAGCCGTGCAACGGTGACTTTGCTGTACAAAGAAACCGCCCAGAAAGTGGATCTGGATGCGCTTGATAAGCTTTGTAGGTTGTTCGAATGTGATGTTGGCGATTTGCTTGAGCGTTCGACTAATAACAAGGCATCAGCCTAGCCAAAGGTTTGGGGATGACAAGTAAGAAAGACCTATCAGAACGCGACATCTGCACCAAATTCATCACGCCTGCGCTTGAACAGGCAGGCTGGGACATGCAGGCGAGGAAGTCGGCTTCACAGATGGCCGCATCTATGTAAAGGGCAACCTCACCACTCGTGGCAAACGCAAGCGAGCGGATTACATCCTTTACTACAAGCCGAATATCCCGGTTGCCATTATCGAAGCCAAAGACAACAAACATTCGGTCATGGCGGGCATACAGCAAGGGCTGGATTACGCCGCTATTCTGGATATACCCTCGGTATTCAGCAGCAACGGCGACGGCCTCTATGAGCATGATCGCACAGCCAGCGGAAAAATCGAACGCGAGCACTGGTGCTAAGCGCAGCTTAATTGATCCAGAGGAACTGAAATACCTTATGATTTCGACTTTTTATCTCCATCGCACGCTATCAAGAAACGACGAAAGATATACAGAAGCGGAGCTTCTCTCCAGTTCTAATTTCATTGTCGTTTTAGCAGAGCCTGGCGGAGGCAAGACCGAACTCATGCGTAGCCTTGCTCAAAAACTAGATACCTCTGTCGTCTCCGCAACCATGTTCGGGTATATGGGCGCAAACGAAGAGAATGCCCCGCTGATTATCGACGCATTTGATGAGTTAGCCAAAGTCGATAAAACCGGGATTCATAAGTTGCTTGCTAATGCCAGAAAGGCAAAGCCAACATATGTGATCGTATCGAGTCGGTCAAGTGAGTGGGGTAATAGCTCTACAATTGCGTTTAATGACTTCCTCGGTATCGAGCCTCTGGTCGTCAGGTTGCGTGAGTTTGACGAATCCGAGCAAAGGGCTATTTTTGAGAATCATACACAAACCAAAGACTTTGACGAATTTCATGCCGAAGTTGCTCGCTTTGATTTAGATGCTCTCCTGCCGAACCCGCAGTTCCTGAAACTATTTGCTGACGCCTACATCGAAAGCGGAGAACAATTCTCTGATAAGCGTTCAATTTTCACACAAGCAGTCGATAGGTTAGCGAAAGAAGTAAACAGTGGAATTGCCAGAGGAGGTCAATCACTTTCTACCTCCCAAAAAGTTGATCTTTCTTCAGAAGTTTTTGCCAAACTGCTGCTCTCAGGAGCGGAGGGAATCAGTGTAACAGAAGCTGCTGAAAGCAGAGTACACCCGTTGCTGACGTCGCTTTTCTACAATGAAGTATCAGCCTATGGAATATTGGCTACTCGTTTATTCAAACCGGACATCAATGCAGACCAGCATCGCCCTGTTCACAAAATCGTTGCTGAGTATTGTGCAGCGAACTACCTTACTAAGCGAATAGCATCATCAGACCATCTTACGATAGAGAAATGTTTGCCGATAATTGCTCCAAATTCAAATGTTAGAAATGAGCTTCGTGGACTACTGGGGTGGATGGCCGCGCTTGGCAACAAGGGAATTGAGGAAAAATTAATAAGGCTTGATCCGTATGCAGTGCTTGCGAACGGAGATCCCTCTCAGTTGGAGCACTCTTCGAAGCGACTACTCATTGAACAGCTTAAAGATATCGAGTCTGAAGATCCTTATTTCCGAAGAGAAGACTTTAGGCGCAGATTTAGCGGGGTGGGCCTATTTACCCCTGAGGTTGTAGAGGTCGTCAGACCACTTTTAACTGTTAGCGGTAACGGGCACTTGCGAGACCTTTTGCTTGAACTTTTGGCGGGCTCTCCAGCTATTTACCAGTTTGAAAATGAGCTGCGACACATCTTACTTGAGACATCAGAGGATTTAGGTACTCGTATACTGGCAGCTTCGTGCTTGCTAGTAACCGCTAGTTACGAATGCCAAGCAGATTTGGACTATCTAATTTCAGAAGCTAATCAAACTTCCCTTAGAGTCGCGGCCTATGTTATCCAGTCAGTGGGAATAGAATCTTTAGGGCAATCATACCTAGTATGCTTCTTTCACGCCTGTTCGACCATCTACCCAAGCTACCAAGATAGGAGCGAAAGAACCATCGGCGGGCGATACTTCGTGAAGCAGCTAATCAATGAATTGGGTTTGGCGATTGTAGAGCGGTTATTGGACGAATTAACTGACGGATTGGCTTGCCGATGTAGCAACAAATACTTCAAGTGTGGTTGTAGAGGTGGCATTAGCAAAGTCGTAGGTGCGATACTTGACCGGTACTTTGAGCTTGCGACTCTCCCGTATGATGTCGCTCGTATTTGGAAATGGATTGGCAATCTAAATTTTCATGCGCATAAATCCGCAGATGAAAGCCGTTCGGTCCATGTTCTTCAGAACGATGATAGCTTACGACAGGGAATAATTGCGCATGCATTTGAAAACCTGACAGACAGTAAACAGATATCAAAGCTTAAAGTTGAAAAGTTCGGTTCGAGCGCCCATTCAGGTCTATCTTTTCATGCGAAAGACTACAGATTCATAGTCGATTTGGCGTTCGCTACTGGCAACACTGATCTGTGGGCTTTTTTCATGGCTGGGCATCAAATTTATTGGAGGAGGACTGATAGCGAACCAGATGACTTGCGTCGCCATATGAGAGAACAGGCATGTGAAAACCCTTTATTTATGCGGGAGTGGGCCAAACAAAACCGTGCTTCTAAGCAACAGTTCAAGCTCGACAACAAGAAGTGGTATGATAAACACAACCGCGTGATTGCGCGGCATGCGAGGAAAAAAGCCGAGATTCGAGCCTCTAATCTCAAGTACATTCATGAGAACCGAGCTCTAATCGAAAGTGGCCAACATTGGAGCTTACTTGTCCGTTTTGCTGACCTAGTTATTATGGCTCCTGAAAAGATCGAGCAAGAATTTGGAGATGAAGCTCTCGTTAGGAGCTCCCTTAGAAACTGTATTGATTTCATTGCACCACACGTACCCGACTTGGCCGCTGCTGCAAAATTAAAGTACGCTTCCAGGCGTCATCATTCGGTAAGGATATTATTTGCGTCTTGTTTGGAGCTTATGCGTAGTCTCGGAAGCTTGGAAAGTATCGATCGCAGACTACTGCAGGTCCTACGAACGGATATTCAAGGGAGTTACCAATCGGAAAACGAAGAAGAAAGTGATGCGATAAAGACTGAGATCGACCGTCTGATTTTTAGCGATGAGAAGAGTTCTGAAGTCTTTATTCGGCAGTATATTGAACCCCAACTCGCTGACCCAGCATGTAATCATCCTGATGTTTGGTTGCTAAGCAGCGACGAGACTTTTGGTCACTTAAGGCCTAAGTTATCGGTTGAGTGGCTTAGAAGTTTCCCAGGTATGGCTTTTGACGCTCTGGGTAATTTATTTGAAGTTGCAGCCCAATTTGGCGATCGCGAGAATCTGAAAAAGATCATACTGGAACATTGTACCGAGTTTCTCGGTTGCTGCCCGTCCACAACAGGCGATGATGACATCGAACAGAGGCGATCGTTCTGGATCATCCGTGCTTGGTATTTTTTTCGATACCCTCCAGAAGCTTGCTGGAAATGGCTCAAAGCCGACAAAGGTAACTTGCTAATGCTCCACAAACGGTCAGGACGGTTTTATAGGAATGATACACCCTATTGGCCTGATCTTACTTCTGACAAGGTAGAAGCTATTTTAGATGCCTTTATCGACAAATGGCCAAAAGTCGAGCTGCCAAGCCACTGGGGCACTGAAAGCCCTGCAGAAGAGACCGCCTACAGATTTCTAAGAGAAGTTGTCTGGCTTATTAACTCAGATGATCCTGACGAGGCGATTCCCGTCATAGGTAGGCTGCTTGCAGATCCGCGATACATCGACCTACACAATGATTTGAAAGCAATATGCACTGCACAGATTAGGAAAAAGGCTCTCAGGAATTTTGAGCCACCAACACCTCAGAATGTTGTAGAGCAGTTGGATCGAGATGCGGTAGTTACCGTTGAAGCACTACGTCAGCTTGTGATTCAAGAACTACAGGACTACCAAAGAGCGATTAACGGTGGAGAATACAATTCCGCAAACCGATTCTATGAAAAAAATGAGCGGCTTGGTGAAGTTCGTTCAACCGAGATTATTGCTGAGCGTCTTAGCTTACGTTTTGAACCGAAAGGCATCACTGTTACACCTGAACATCAGCTAAAAAATGCTAACCGAAGTGATTTTACAGTTTCCAAGATTATTGACGGCAGCAGGCGGTTACTTGTTACGGAGGTTAAGGGGCAATGGCATGATGAGCTTTATTCAGCAGCGTCAGCACAACTTCATGAACGCTATTCAATTCATCCAGACGCAGAGCAGCAGGGTGTGTATCTCGTCATCTGGTTTGGGAGTGAGGAAAAAATTGCTGGGCGGAAGAAACACGGTATCACTGGTGCTCAGGAGCTGAAAGTTAGTATCGAGGAAAAGGTTCCACCGGAACTCAGAGGTTTGATTGATGTGTTTGTTCTGGATGTATCAAGAAACTGAAGTGGCGGAGGCTGTAAAATGTGCATTGTGAGATGAACACATAGTTATAGTCTGCTAAACACTCAGAGCAGTTGCCCTATAACAATCGCTTATTTGACTGCTATAGACCGCTGTTGACTAATTACAGAAATCCAGTGTCACAAGTATGAACCCCCGCTCTTTGTCTAACTGCGCCATTCAACCTGATTCCTCACCTTGCTTTAAAGCTACAACTCTAAAATAACAAGAAAATTCTGACACTTAACATTCCTTATACACTTATCAACACATGTTTATATATAATTTATACTGAACGTCAATCACTGTACATCCGTACAAAGATGTTGACTGTATAAATAGAACCTGTACAATTTGCGCCCACTTCGACAAGCGTAAAAATTTTTGTTGTATTTGGCTTGTCAAGTATTATCTGTTACGTTAGTAGCATAAGGATAAAAAGGATCCATTATGATTTATAAGCCTGTAGCTGGACATTTAGCGATAAAATGTTTAGAGAAAGGGTACGAGGTTTCCAATTTGAAACTTCAAAAGCTAATGTATTATGTCCAAGGATATTCTATCGCTATTATCGGTGAAAAGGCGTTTACCGATAAAGTGGTAGCGTGGGATAACGGGCCTGTTGTGGTCCCCCTTTACCATGATCTTAAGTGCTATGGTTACAACGATATTCCTCTCCATTATTTCGAGGATCAATTCGGTATGTTTGACCAACCATCAAGCGCAATTGAAGATGTGGTAGATTTCGTAGTCAAGATCTATGGTCCTAAAAGTGCAAATGAACTTGTGACCTCTACACACAATGAATCTCCTTGGTTAAAGCACAGTATAGACGGGACACCAAACGGAACGTCAGACAACGGCGAAATAACTACATTAGAGCTTAGAGAACACTTTCAATCAGAGGCGTTAAACCTTTTCGGTGAAAGTATAGTCTACGATGCGATTGATGCAGCTCGCAAAGGCTCAATCACAGTTCCTAAAACTATTCAAAGCGAAGATGACTTCGTTGCTTGGATGACAACCCCCCAATAGACTTAAGATGTAATGAGTATGGACACTGAAGCAAAAGTTTCTATTCCGCTTAAGGCCAAAGCAGAAGCCGGAGAGATTCATGAACTATTGTTAAGAAAAATGTTTAGCAATTTCATTAAGTTGGTTAACAACGGTTATGAGGTTTCTGAGTTGGAGGGTAAGTATAAGCCTTCTTGGGAATATGGAGAACCCACCTCTAAGAGACATGAGGACTGGTTGAATGAAGCGCGTGCCAACAATCTACATCATTATCATGTAGGGTTTGTGGACTATAATAAAGGCTCAGGAAACGATAAAGATTATCCTGGTCGTGAGTCTGACGGTATTATTCATATGACAACCACTTGTCTTGATAATACTTTAACCTACATTGTTTTCAGAACCGATAAAAAGCACCCCAAGCCATTCTCTTTTGAATACGATCCCACTAATGATTTTCAGGTTGCGGGATAGTCAAATTATGTTAACGGTTTATGTCTTTTTTCATCTGCTCCTCAACCAACTCAATAATCAAAGAAGGTTTTAGACAGGAACTGTTCGATAAAGAAAACAAAAACTCAATTGTAGGTTGTCTCAACCCTCTTTCAAGCAACTAGATATAAGTTCTATCTAAATTTGCCAACTGAGCAAGTCGTTCCTGAGACAGCCCTTCTTCTTTCCTCAAGGTTCTCAAGACAGTCCCAAAACTACTGGTAATTCCATAGAGCATTTCCTAATTGACAGTAGGACTAATTCTGAAGAAGATGCAGCGGTTCAGCGACTGGGAAGCCGATACAGTTCTGAGTAAACAAGGAAGGGGCGCGATTGTTAGTTTGGTCGAGCGGAAAAGTGGCTGTACCTGATACGCAAAGTCCGAGCGAAAAGTACAGCGGATGTGGCTCGGGCCACGGTCGGCATATTGTAGAAATATCGAGGTCATGTTCGTACTATCACGGCAGACAACCGCAGCGAATTCTGTGACTAAGAATGTGTCTCGGCTTCAAGCAACCTGTTGCGTGCGGTATTCAATGAATTACGCAACTCTGCCTATTTTAGGAGTAGTGCCCTTCGGAGTAGAATTTGTTCGCGCCATCAGTAAAGTATGCATGGCAGTCGATGGACGATTCACACAATAAGCGTCATGGATGTTTAATGCAAAGGAGGAACACCTCCACGGATTTGCATATGAATAATAGGCCCACTTTTTAACCCCCGGCTACTGCCTGTAATATCCTGTTTTGACCATTATGAGACATTTTCTATATGTTACTTTATTGTTCTCGCACATCGCGAGGTCGAAAAAAGGTTAATGCAGTAAAGTAATGCGTATCCCCATAACTCTAGTGCTAACAATTCAAAAACTTATTCTAGACTATAAAGTGCAAGTAGAAGTTAGATAAAAGCGGGGAGTATTCATCTAACTTTTAGTTTCTTTGGATATCTCATTTTACTGCTAGAGTTAATGAAAAATTAGAGAAATTGGATAAAAGTTAGAAAGCCATACCGTAGGCTACGTCATTACGGGGTTTTCTAACCTTTTAATCTAAGTATTAGTTACATGTATTTTTTTATGCCTGCTTGTTTTTACTTATTCCCCGCACTCACGAACCCGCTCTGCATATCTCACCGCAAAGTAAGCCAACACAAAGAAGACAAAAAAGCCGACGCCTATAGGGTACAAATTGCCGTCTAAAAAGCTATCGACGAACAGCGCAATGGGCACAGAAAATAGGCTTGAAAGAGAGCCGATAATAGCGGCACCAAGCCCTGCCATATCGCCTAATGGCTGCATGGCAAGCGCATTTAAGTTGCCAAATAAAATTCCCACAAAAAAGAAACCGACGAACATGGTAACAACGGTAAGCACGAGCGGTGGCAACCCATCATAAGCGAGCAGCAACGCAAGATAGACAACGGCAAACCCGTTAACGCCTTTAAGCGCAAAACGACACAAGCGGCGCATGCCGAATTTCATTACCATGGTGCCGTTGAAATAAGATGCTAAACCAATCGAGAATGCCAGTACTGCGAATATGTAAGGAAACATATCGCCTACACCGTAATACACCTGAAAAATGGTTTGTGAGGCACTTAAATATGCCAAAAACGAACCAAAAATACCCGCCATCGCGAAGGTGTAACCCATTACCGTTGCGTGGGTAAGAATAAATTTTGATGACAAATAAAACTGCTTAAATGAAAACGGCCTGCGTTTATGCCGTGGCAAAGTCTCGCCTTGCCGGCTGAAAAACCATGTACCCGCTAATGTTGCCACAATCAAAAATAGGGTGAATATATGAAACCACCCAAAAAAAGCCATTACTGCTTGGCCCACCATAGGCGCTATCATAGGCACAAGGATGAACACCATCATAATAAATGACATCACCCGTGCCATTGCATCACCCACGTACAAATCGCGAATAATCGCCATAGCGGCAATACGCGGTCCTGACACACCAAAGGCTTGTATCACACGGCCCACCAGCATGGTTTCTAAATTGGTCGCCGACATGCACACAAAAGTGCCAATCGCAAAAATAAACAGCCCGATCAAAATGGTAAGCCTTCTACCACGACTATCTGCAAATGGACCGAAGAACATCTGCCCAAAGGCCATTCCCATAAAGAAAACAGTCACGATAAGATGGGTATGGTGCGGCTCGTCTACGTTTAGCGTCTCACCTATTTGCAGTAGTGCAGGCAGCATAGCGTCAATACTTAACGCCACCAGCGATGTCATGGTAGCCATCAGCGCTACAAATTCAATTAACCCTAAAGGGGACTTTCCTTGAGGCTGGCCAGCATTAGGCGCGGTCTCGCTTGAATGGGACATAATTTCTCTATTTAACGAAGAAGGGGGTAGAAGTTGTGTTGCTCAGTGTGATGATTGCTACGTTAGTGCATCATAGTTGCACGCTGAATGGGCAGAAGTGTAACGTAAAGATGAACAAAAAGCCGCCAGTTTTACACGATTTGGTCGTGGAACTTGGCGGCTCTGGCTTTTTTAAGCGTACAGTGTGAAAAAAGGTTTATTCTGTTTTCAAATACTTATCTAAGAATGCATCCATTTCAGCAAAGAAGCGATGACGATTACCCTGTATAGACAAGTAATGGTCGCCCGACTCTAGCTCGACATATTTAAATGTTTTATCTAAATCTTCTAGTTCGTCAGCCATGTAACGGCTTTGCAGTGGTCTAACGATGCGATCTTCTTCGCCATGTACCAATAAAATAGGCGTTTTTATCCCTTCTGCATTGTAATAAGGAGACCGCGATTCCAAGTCGTCAAAGTCATCACCAATTTGGTCTTTCACCAAGTCTGAATTTACAAAGCTTCTGGCGTGTATAACGATATGCTTTAACGAACTCACACCGGCAAAGCTGACTGCACATTGAAACAATTCAGGGGTTTTCACCGCTGCCATTAACGCAGCATAGCCACCATAGCTCGCGCCAACAATACACATATTGTCTTTAGTGGCATAGCCTTGCTCAACCATCCAGTTTGCTGCATCTGTAATGTCATCTTGCATCGACAAACCCCAGCTTTTCATCTGGCTTTGCGCAAAGTTGAAGCCGTAACCTTCCGACCCTCTAAAGTTAGGACGAAGCACGGCGTACCCTTTGTTTGTAAAATACGAGGTCCAGTAATCGAAACCACTAAAGTCTCGCGCGCCGGGCCCCCCGTGAGGATGAATAATCGTTGGAAACGGCCCTTCACCTTTAGGTAAGGTTAAGTAAGCTTCAATTTCCATATCGTCGCGGGCTGTGTAGGTCACCAAATTATGCTCGGTTAACATGCCCTCTTCTATTTGAGGGTACTGCTGAAACAAGAAATCTAGTGACCCTTTATCTCGATCACCTATGAAATAGGCGCCTGGCATAGTGTCTGAGTCAGAATAAACAATGTATTTTTTTTCATCACGGCTAAAACTAACTAGCGTATTGGTATAGTCGACTAGCGCTTCGTCTAAGCCCTTTTGCAGGGCAACATAACGCTCATCCCAATAATGTCGGCCATCGTAACGAATACCAATAGCATCTTGTGTAGCGGGCGAATAAATTAAGCTACCATTAACGTCATAGCCTTCATCAGAGAAAAATTCTGTGTGTTCGTTGGTCTCTAGGTTTAGCGTAAACAAGGCTTTGTAGTCACCCTTGTAACCGCGATAGTAAAGAATGTTGGGATCAAGACCAAACCCGAGAGGCATTTCACCTTTTTCACTCATGGCATTGTAACTAAACAGGGTACGCCAACTATCATCTTCTTTAAGTAATATGTGGCGCTCACCGCTGTCATAATCTAGCGTGATGCCCACGCGAACATTATGCTGTCGATCAACTACCCAGTCTCTGATACTGCGCTTCCCACGCTCCAATCTTGTGGTGCTGCCAGTATAAACATTCACTTTAAATACAGAGGGAAGGGCGAAAACTTCTACATCGATGGCCATTAAGATGTGTTCAGGGTCATCAGGTAGCCAATCAATCACATTGTCTTGAAATTGGGGGACACGATTAGGGTCTGCCGCTCTTCGTTTCAGTCTTCGCCAATCTAAAAGGTGTTTAGGTTTTTCGCCTTGCGCATCGAAGTTCATAGCGAGTAGACGAGTATCATAAACCCGTGTGTTACCGCGACGACTTTCATAACGAGCACTAACAACTATTCGCTCATCGTTAACCCACCGGTACCAATTAATCTTAACTTTTTCATTATCGGAATGAAGAAGATAGTGAATTTTACCTGTAGTAAGGTCAAAGGTTGCTAACACCGATAGTTCGTCAGGTTCATTAACGTTTTTCACAAACGCAATTTTATCGCCTTTGGGCGACAGCGCAGGAGTTCGGTAAGCGGGTAGGGCACTAAATACGGTGTAAGGAAGAGGCGGTGAAACAGTTTCTGCTGGCTCGGCGGTATTTTCGTCACTTAGTGCACAAGCGCTGACTAAGCTGAATAAAAATAGAACCACTAAAGAGGTAACTGAGTGAATACACGAGAACAAACGACAGCGCATATATTTTCCTTTGCTTATTAATAAACCCTTATCGAACTATTCATCCTGTGATTAGCTCGAAGACCACTATACAACATTTTATAATTTAAAAAGAAAGTTCAATTGTAATAATTGGTTACATTCAGACAAAACACTACACTAAAAAGTGCTTAACATTAACATGTACTTTAGTTGTGCTTTTTTACTCAATACACAGTATACAAAGGGGTATGGTATTATCGGCATTGTCGATGCTGTGTTGCTTATCTCGTATCATATTAGCGCCCCCTTTTTCGTAAAGGCTGAAACCGCGCCGTCTCTTTTTTTGCTACAAGGAATCGCATTTTTCAATGCCACTGTGCTTTCTATCTTCTTTAAAAACGCCGCTAACGGGTATTAAACCCCGGCGCTACCAAGGGTACGCTCTTCGATTTTTATCGCTGTGCCTATTGGTGATTTTCATCGCCTCTGCTCATGCAGTTTCCTATAAAATCAATGGGGTAAAGCAAGACAAGCTTAAAGATAATATTCGTCTGCACTTGAACAATTTAGATGTAGAAACTGAGCTATTGAATGACCCATTCTGGCAAGATGAAGTTATCACTACAGTAGCCACCGCTGTTCAGCCCTTTGGCTATTACAACAGCAATGCAACGGTAGAAGTCACTAAGGACGATGAGGTCGTAGTAACCGTTTCACTTAGCGACCCTCTTCTTGTATCAAAGGTCACTCGAGAAATTATTGGAGTAGGCCGAGAAGATAGCGACTTTAGAAGCCGTTTTAATGCGTTTTCACTTAAAGAAGGAGATGTACTTAATCAGCCCGTTTACGAGTCGTTTAAGTCATCGATGTTCAATTATGCCCTATCTCATGGTTACTTTGATTTCTATTGGCAGGCCACGCGGTTAGATTTAGTTAGAGAAGACAAAGAAGCTAATATTCTGCTCATAGCCCAAAGTGGCTCTCGTTATAACTTTGGTAAATTGAAATTTATTGGGGAAGACAAAGCAAAAGCGATTATCAAACGACTAACTCCGTTTGAAGAAGGTGAGCCTTATTCTTCAGCAAAATTGTCTGACTTCAACCGTTCGTTAAATCAATCAGGGTATTTCAACCGTGTTATTGCACGGCCTGTAGTAAGTGACGCTGAGGGACTAAATGTCCCTATTGAAGTTTCGCTAGCACATCGCCCCCGAGATGCGTTTGATGTCTCTATTGGTGCTGCTACCGATACCGGCCCTCGAGTCACTTTAGGCTGGGAGCGCCCATGGGTAAATGATCGCGGTCATTCGATTTCCTCCGATATTTTTATCTCTCAACCTGAGCAATCGGTTACGGCAGACTATCGCATTCCGATGCAGAACATCACTAAAGATTACGTTAGCTTTGAAGCCGGCTATCAATTTATTGAATACAGCAATACCTCGATTGAAAGTGAAACTTTATCACTTGCGGCTCACCGTTATTTTCAAGAAGATCATTCGCCTTGGCAACACGATGGCTCTATTACCTATTTACGAGAAACCTACGATCAAGGTGACACTGACGACACCACAACGTCACTAATACTACCGGGCTACTCTATTACCTATATCACCAAAGATAACGACCTTAATATTAACAACGGCAATTATTTTCAGTTTTTGACTCAAGTAGGGCGAGATAATCTTGGCTCTGACATCAATATCGTAAAATCTGTAATGGAAGGCATGGTCATTCGTACCTTTTCCGACGTACATCGGTTTTCTATTCGAGGCGAACTTGGTGCAATTAAAACCAATGACTTTTCGCAAGTTCCCACATCACTGCGATTTTATGCTGGTGGTGACCAAAGCATTCGCGGCTTTGACTACCGAGAAATATCTCCTACTGAAGACGTTATCGACCCTGAAACGGGTGAAACAGTAAACGATGCTATTGGTGGAAAATACTTAGCCACTGCCAGTGTGGAATATGCTTACCGCATTGCGCAAAATTGGCGTATTGCGGCCTTTACTGATGCGGGTACGGCAACCAATGATTTAGATACCACATTAACTTACAGCGTGGGTTCCGGCTTTCACTGGCTGTCTCCTATAGGCCCAGTTCGCGTGTACGTAGCTCGTGGATTTGCACCAGATGAAAAGACATGGCAGCTGCATCTTCTGCTGGGGCCTGAGTTATGAGAAAGCGCACAATTTCAACTATCCTACTAACACCAGTGCTTATCGTGGTGTTTGTTTACGGTTTATTAATAAGCCCATTGGGTGGGCCTACCATTCGCCTTGTTGCCAATAACCTAGTGAGTGGACTAAGTATTGAAAGCATTGAGGGCGGCCTGGCTGACAATCTCACTATTACAAAAGTTGAGTGGGAAAATGCGCAGTGGCGAGTAAAAACGGATTATGCGTACCTTGATGTCACGTGGCGCTGTATTTTTGAACCTAGAGTCTGCGTAAATGAAGTTAACGCCAACGATATTGTTGTTGAGCAGTTAAGCGCTGCGCCTGAAACTGAATCAACCGAAGAAACTGGAAGTTTTACGCTGCCTTTACCTGTAGAGGTAAACCAAGCCCAAGTTGAGCGCTTTACACTAAAAATGCCGGGGCAGACGGTTGAACTAGGGAAGTTAAACTTAGATGATTTCTTAGGTAACGAGACGCTGGCGATATCGTCGCTATCGCTTGAAGATTTAGCCGTTACCCTCCATCAAACAGAAGCGTCCACTCAAGCTACAGCCTCTTCGACTAACGCGAACAAGGATGATGCTGCTTCTGAAAGTAACACTGACAATAGTGCCACGAACAAATCACTGCCAAAGTCCTATTCGCTATCGTACACCGCCCCAGAACTGCCGACGATTTCATCGCCTATTCCAATAAGTATTGATGAGTTTTCATTGACCAATGGCACATTAAATCAAGGCGATTCAGCCCAAACCTTATCGGTATTTGCCTTTGAGGATTTTGAATTTGCGAATGCCAGTGTGTCCTTGACCAATTTGAATGTGGAACACCCTCAAGGAACACTCAATGGCGACATTGCCATCACCCTAGATGGTGCCTATCCGTTGTCAGTTTCACTGAACGGTAGCGGTATGATAAGCGACAACCAACAGCAAGTAGACTTTCAAGCATCAGGGTCGTTAGCAGCGCTTGAAGCTGACCTTAAAACTGAAGGGGCGATGAATGCAAAAGTGAATTTGTCAGCCGATGTACTTAGCGACAACCTGCCCATTTCATTTAGCGCAACATGGAAAGAACAACCCCTACCCACTATGGAATCCGGCACCTTGCACGATGGCGCGCTAACCCTTAATGGCACCATGGGTGACTACCTATTAGATGGCAGCGCAGCAGCCACTTTGCCAGATGTAGGCAAGGTGCCTGTGGCGCTAAATGTGGTGCTAAAAAAACACAATATCTTCGTGAACGAAGCCAAAATTGAAGCTTTAGAAGGCAGCATTAGTAATACCGGCACCTTGTATTTAGATGAGGCTATGTCTTGGGAAGGAAACACCACCTTTACCAATGTCTCAGGGGTTCAGTTTTCCAAGTTCGCGCCAGAGCAATTAGAGGGCGGTTTTACCAGTGTGATGCAGTACACAGAAAAAGGCCCCCAAGTCAGTATTCGGAAATTAGATCTTAAAGGCATCTTGCAAAACAAACCCTTCTCGGTGGCAGGATCTTTTGTGTACTCAGGTCCAAGCGATTTATTGGTTGCCTCTTTAGCCGTTGAACAAGCCGAAAACAAAATTAATGTGGTCGGGCAACTACTTAATAAACGTTACGTTAATGCTGATATCGGCCTTGATGTAGCTGCCATTGCCGACCTTTACCCTGAAGTAGCTGGGGCCATATCTGGCAATATAAAAGCTACAGGCCCGTGGATTAACCCCGTTGCCAAAGGCGCAATTAATTTTTCAAATCTTGCGGTGTCGCCTTCACTTTCAAATGCGGCAGCCCAACAAGGCGAATTCAACGGCAAGCTTGTCATTGACGGCTCATACACAAACCATAAGGCCGACCTAGATGTAATCTTACCGGAGCATAGTGTTGCCCTAAGCGTTGCAGGAAAATGGCAAGACAACACTTGGTCAGGCCAGGTAGAGCAAAGCAAACTGAAGCTGGCAAACATGCAATGGGCGCTTTCTTCTCCTTTTACTCTAAATCTTGGCAGCGCCCCCTTTAGCGCAAGCGTGGGCGAACACTGCTGGCACTCTAGGGAAGAAGGCGAGCTTTGCATCACCAGCTTGAACTACCAAGAGAATAAAGCGAAATGGAATGTATGGGCCAAAGCATTACCTGTAGGGTTATGGGCCCACGAACTTGCGCCGGATATGGTTGCGGCAGCCGCACCGGCAACCTTGTCGGTGAAAAGCCAAGGGCAATATTCTCAAGCCGATCCTATCGATGCCACTTTTACGGCCTCTTTATCGCCTGCCACATGGCAGTTAGGAAAAGAGCGACCATTAGCAATAACGATTAATTCTGTGGAAACAACCGGTACTTTTAAGCAAGGAGAACTTAAGTCCCAGTCGCTTATTGCCAGTGAAGACTTAGGCAATGCGACCCTAAATGTAAATACGTCTCCCTTTGAAACCCGCAAACCTATAAGCGGTAATCTTGAGGTTGTTAATATAGACGTAGCCCCGCTTAAACCACTGTCTCCTGCCATTCGTACACTTACGGGTGTTATGAATGGAAATATCACCTTGGCGGGGTTTGTAGATTCGCCCGAACTATCCGGAAAACTACAAATAGAAAACGGCGCCATTGATATTCAGGACACACCGGTATCATTAGAAAACTGGAGCCAATCAATTACGTTAAACGGCCAACAAGCCAACTTTGACGGCACATTTTTGCTGGGCGGTGGTAAAGGGGCGCTAAACGGCGATCTAGATTGGTCTGATGTACCAAGCGCGAACATTAATTTGAAAGGTGACAAATTTGAGGTGCGCCAACCAAACATGCGTTTACGGGTATCGCCAGATTTAAAAGTAGCGGCTACTGCTGACAAGGTTGATGTAACAGGCAGTGTAAATATACCTTGGGCGCGTATTGAAGTTGAGTCACTGCCTAAAAGCGCGGTGTCACCGTCTAAAGACGTCCATCTTCGCGGCGAACCCCCAAAGGAAGAGCCCCTTGATATCGTACATGCGTCTATGATGGTCAATATCGACAAGGCTAAAACCGGTGAAGTGCAGTTGGAAGCATTTGGGTTAACCGCGAGCTTACACGGTGGTGTAAAAGTGAATAACCAACCCGCCTTGGTCGGCTTTGGTGATTTGCAAATACTTAACGGTCGTTATAGCGCCTATGGGCAGCAACTTGTCATTCAAACGGGTGAAGTGCAGTTTAATGGTCCTATCGATCAACCTATGCTGCTGATTGAAGCCATTCGCGACCCAGATAAAACTGACGACGATGTAATTGCCGGTATTAGGATAGACGGGGCAGCCGATTCTCCCAGCATTAATTTATTCTCTGAACCCGCCATGGATCAGCAAAACGTACTCTCGTACCTACTTACAGGGTCGGGGCCTGACGCTGAAAGCGAAGATCCTAACTACGCTGCATTACTGGTAGGTTTTGGGCTTTCAAATACTAAAACCCTTACCGGTCAAGTAGGCAATGCCTTGGGTATTGATGATTTCAGCTTAAGTACTAACGAGAACAAACTGTCAGTAACCGGCCAGATTAATGACAGATTAACGGCTGAATATAATGTGGATGTAGGATTGAGTAATAATGATTCCAGCAGCACATTGCGTCGCAGGCAAGACCCACCCGATTTAGCATTGCGATACCGCTTGTTGCCTCGTTTATTTTTAGAAGCAGTACAAACCACCATTGAAGATCAGTCTGAATTCGCCTTAGATTTATACTATGAATTCTTCTTAGGTGAAGAAAAAGATGATGATGAAGGTGATAGTGAAGGGGACGGAGACGATGCAAACGATGCAAGTAGCGATACCAGTAACGGTGAAGTTGCTACCCCAAAAGCCGCGAATAGCGATACATTAGATAACTAATATTGACGAGGTCGGCAGGCCCAATATTACTCGTCAATAGAGTGCGCCACGCTTCAACTGAATAAGAATATGGCTATCGTTATTGATGATCTTTGTGGGTTGGCATCCATTCAATAGGCTTTCACGAAAGGCTAGTCACCATCACTCATATCATTTAATGCCGTTAATTTTTTTTCAAATTGCTTTTGCCTGCGATGGGCCCAAACGTACCACACCGCCATTATGCCAACGGTGACCGCCGTTACCAACAGCATTACCCCATACTCCCTTTCTTCAGCCGCCTTAGCCAAGGTGAAGATGGTATTAAACGCAATAACAATAGGCACGGCTATCCAGGCAGAATGTTTATTAATAAAGGCAATACGTGCATTGTTTTTAAACTGCTTTTTCAATTGTTGTAGATGATTGTTAGTTTGCGCATTGCTGCCAAACGCAGCCACTCTTCTAAGCCAAAGCTGATAACCAAGCAAAGGAATAACGAAAAGCATTAGTCCAAAATATAAGACGCGAGCAGTAACCGGAAGCTCGTCCCAGTAATGTATAAAAATCCAAACTCCTGGTACTAACGATAAGCAATCGATTAGAAAATATAGTCGCTGCTTTCTTGTTTGGCTTTCAAAGGTTTTTTTCACCTCATCCACATCTACATTCGAGACGGGTTGGGCTTGCCATAGCGCGCTGAGCTCGTTGTCACGGCTATTATCAGCGCTTTTGTTGTTATCATTCATCAGAGTTTCCTTCCAATACACTTGCTTTAGCACGCTTTAAAATAACCCCTACATGCGATTTAGTGAGGCCGCATATATCTGCAATCTCATCGTAAGATAAGCCTTCTAAAGAAAGGGTAAGTACTTGACGTGGCTGTACCGCGAGCGCGCGTACTTTAACGAGTAATCGCGATAGCGATTGTTGCTGGCTGGTGGCGGTTTCAGGGGAAATTTGCGACGCTTGCTCAATAACAACGTCATCATTGTACTCGTCGGTGTCGATGCGCTTCACCTGATTGGCCACGTGAGTAACGGCGCGGTTATGGGCTATTTTTAGAATATAGGTTTTTACACTGCTATCGCCTTTGAAACGAGTAAGCCCCTGCCACACAGCTATGGCTATTTCTTGTAGCAACTCTTGCTGTAGCGCATGGTTAGCCTCGTAACTGTTTGCGACACGGCTTAATAGACTGCCGTACTGCGCAAACACACCTTCAAATCCTTGCCCCAATCTCTCGTCCTCAGTGTTTCTTATTATTAACTGCGCTGCATTGCCAACTATGAGGGTAAAAGCCACTCATGTACTTTTCTAACATGCATGTTATGACAGAAATCATCCGTGCTTATTTTGTGTAGTCTAGGGTTAGCGAAAAAAATTACATCTATCTGTAATTTTTTTCGAAAGCCAAAGACTAGTAATGGTGAAGAGGGTGATGAAAACACCTTCATCGGTTACGACACCTTTACCTTGGAGCACACTATGTCTACGCTAAGCATTCTTTTACTTATTGGTTTTATTGCCACTATCGCCCTTGGCGCAAGTTACTTAGATGCCAAGTTTCAATGGCGCCTCAACGACTGGATGAACGGCACCTGTAGCAATCCCTTCATTGCTAGCAAAGCGACCCAGCAACAACAGCTTATTGAAAAAAAAGATAAGCAAATTGAGGCCTTGATTGAACGGGTAGAAACACTTGAAGCTATAGTGACCGAGCCCGCTTACGAGCTTAATCAAAAAATTAATGCGCTAAAGTAAACGCTAGCTACTTCATACTTAGCTACTTAGGGGGGGTCGACGCATAAACATGGGCACTTTACCCATAGCTATGGCGTTGCCCACCAGTATCACTGCTACGCCAAGTACAGACAGCCAGCTCCACGTATAACCTTCAAAAAAAGTGGAGATAACAAGCGCCACAATAGGGTAAACCAGTACCACATAAGCGGCTTTGTCTGCGCCTATTTGCTTTAGTAGCTTCATGTAAGAGCCAAACGCCAACACCGAACCGAAAATAGCCAAATAAAGCAACGAAATATAGAACTCAGGGGCAGTAGGAATGACCAAGGTGTCGTTTGTGTGCCACGCGGTAACATAGAGCATCATCATGGCATAGCTCATGGCGTAAAAATTCATTTGAATAACCGGTGTGCCCGAGGTGAGGATCCGCTCTGATATCACGTTACCAATTGATGCACTAAAAAAAGAAACAAATGCAATAGAAAGGCCCGCCGCTAACGCAGCGTCCATCGATACTTTTGAAAACTCGGGCACAAACAAGCAAATAATACCCGCAAGCCCAAACGTAGCGCCCACCACCACTTCTAAACGAATAGGCTGCTTTAACCACCACCGTCGAAGTACCACATTAAAGTAAATAATGCTGGAACTCATAAGGGCGAGTAACGCGCTGATAATATGCGCCTGCGCCATATATAGCAGGGTATAGTTGAGGCAATATAGGAAGAAGCCTACTCCGGCCATTTTAATGTGAATGTGTAGCGGCAACTTAAACGGCAAGCCGCGCACCGTACAAAATAGCCCTAAACACAGTGCAGCTAACGTATAGCGCCATGCTACGGCCAGGGTTTCAGCGGTATGCCCTATTTGATACGTGATGGCAATCCAAGTTGAACCCCAAATGAGTGTACAAATGGCAAACAGCACTCCATTGCTCATGGTTGAGCATCTATAAACTGAATTAAATGGTTTATAGCCATATTAAACAGCCGCTGGCGGGACTCATTCGCCATCCACGCCGTATGGGGAGTAACAATAAGATTGGGGATAGTACCGGTTAGCAATGGATGATCTGCTGGGGGAGGCTCTTGAGATATAACATCAACCGCCGCGCCGCCTATTTTCCCGCTTTGTAGCGCAGACACCAGTGCGTCTTCATCAATTAGCCCACCTCTGGCGGTATTAATAAGAAAACTGGTAGGTTGCATCAACGACAACCGAGTTTCGTTAAAAAGGTGATAATTATCATCTGTTAGTGGACAATGCAGGCTAACCACATCGGCGCTAGGTAATAATGATTCTAATGAAGGTCGAGTGTCTTGTTTATTATCATAAAGCTCTTCTGTAGAAAGCCCCCCTGGCCGCGCTGCAATACTCACCTTCATACCCATTGCGATAAATAGCGCTTCAACTCGCTTTCCCAACTCTCCATGACCTACTATGACCGCATGCTTTCCAGCAAGCTCCACAATGGGGTGCTCGGTTAAGCAAAAGTGCGGCGATGTTGCCCATTTACCTTGGTTTACATCGTTATGGTACTGAGGAAACGCTGTGGCCAAATTGAGGAGCAGCATTAATGTATGCTGGGCCACACTGTCGGTGCCATAACCTTCCACATTTTGCACGGTAATATTGTGCGTTTGGCAGTAATTAGTATCTACGTTGTTAGTACCTGTGGCCATTACACCCACATACTTTAGCGCCTTGGCGTGTTGCAGCGCCTCGCTATCTAATACTACCTTGTTGGTAAGTACGATATCGGCATTTGCTATTCTGGCAACGACCTCTTCTGGAAGGGTGTTGTCATAGCAAGTTAGCTCAACATTTACGTTATTAAGCAATGACGTATCTATTGAGTCAGAGTTCAGTAAATCTGCACTAAACGTTTCAGCATCGAGAAAAACCCCTGTTAGCTTTTTCTGAGTAAGGTTTTTCGTGCTTTTAGTGCCTGCTTGGGCCGCTTGACTATTGGTCACCGGCAGTTCCTTGATTATCAGCCTCGCCGATAGACTCGCAAATAGACTCAAGGGCAGTTTTTATATTAACAGGTATAGGCACCGCTTTGTCAGACAGTCTATCAACAAATACATGTACAAACTGACCGTGCGCCACACGGCGTTTAGCCTCACCAGCATAAACCGACAAACCGTATGTCACTGAACTTCTACCTAACTTTATCACCCTTAACCCAACATAAATCGTTTCTGGATAAGCGGCTGGCGTAATATATTGGCACTGGCTACTGACTACATAAGCCACCGCGCTGCTTTCTTGAATATTAAGGCCGCCCTCGTCAATTAAAAAGCGATTTACGGCGGTATCAAAAAAGCTGTAATACATCACATTGTTAATGTGGCCATAAACGTCGTTGTCTTGCCAGCGAGTGGCAATTTCAAGGTGATAAGGGTAATCGTTGAGCGATGGTGTAATGTCTGTCATGCGTGGCGTTATCCCAAAAGTTAAAAATGTGGAAACTAAAGCAATACCAAGTCGTCGCGATGTACAACTACGTCGGTCGTTTCATAACCTAACACATCCGCAATATGCTGCGACTTTTTCCCTTTTATAAGCATTAAGTCTCGGGCGTTATAAAGGGCTAAGCCCTTTGCAATAACTTGTTTTTCAAAGCAAATCTCTACCGCTTCCCCTTGGTTAAAATTACCTTCTATGCTCGTTATCCCTGAAGGTAACAGTGACGCCCCGCGGTCAACCAAAGCAGCTTTCGCACCTTCATCGACATGAATACGGCCACACGTTTTAAGCGTATGCGTTAACCACAGACGTCGTGCTTTTTTAGGGGAATTACTGGCGTGAAATAAGGTACCAGGAATAGAGCCGTTTAGCATGGCATCGAAAGACGCCCCTTTTCTACCGTTCACAATAATGGTTTGAATACCGCTACTGGTGCACTTATCAGCCGCTTCAATTTTCGTTCGCATACCGCCAGTACCTACTGAGGTGCCAGCACCGCCCGCCAACTTATAAATCGACTCGTCAATATTGTGTACTTCACTGATTAACGTGGCGTCTGGATCTTTACGAGGGTCGGCCGTGTACAAGCCGTCAATATCTGAGCAAATAATCAGCGTATCGGCTTGAGCGACTAGCGCGGTATATGCACCAAGGTTATCGTTATCACCTACTTTCAGCTCGTTTACAGCGACGGTATCGTTCTCATTAACAATGGGAAGCGCATTATGGTTTAGCAGCTCTCTAAGGGTGTTTTTGATATTTACATAGCGAGTGCGGTCGCGAAGATCGTCGGCAGTAAGTAAAACCTGCGCACAAGGAAAATCGAAAAAGCGTTGCCAATTTGCCATCATTTGGGTTTGACCAATGGCAGCCATGGCTTGCTTTTCAGCAATAGACGCATTGTGACGAATCTTCACTTTGCTTCGCCCTGCTGCCACGCTGCCCGAGGAAACCAAAATAATTTCTTTGCCAGATTCACGGCTTATCGTGATAAAGCGCGCCAGTGCTAACAAAAATCGGGCGCTACACTCATCGCCATTTGGCGCAATAAGGGCGCTACCTACTTTAATTACGGCACGCTGCCAATTGAGACGGTTCATAAGAAGATGATGCAAGAAAACAGGGGGTTAAGAATACGACACTTCGCTTTTTAAACAAACGTTATGTTACAGTTTTTTGCGTTAAAATAGGGTGAGTTTACGCCCAAAAACTGGGATAAAAGCAAAAGGGCTTATATACTAGTTCGCTTATTTTATTATAAAAATAACTGGGAAACTCCATGAATAAGCACCAACGACATCTTTTCTGGCTTGCGCCAGTGCTGTCTATGCTGATTTACCTTCCATTCGCCAACGCAGCAATAAATCAAACTAAAGGCGATTTTGAAGATAAGTTCCGTCAGCTAGACGAATCTCTTCCTACCCCCAATGTATATCGAAATGCAGCGGGTGAGCCAGGTCATCAATACTGGCAACAACAAGTAGACTACAAAATTGACGTTAAGCTGATTGAAGATACGCGCCGTATTGAAGCCAGTGAAACCATTACCTATCACAACAATGCACCAGATACGTTGAAGTATTTATGGATCCAATTGGATCAGAATAAATTCCGCGACGATTCTATGTCTGCCCTTACCACCACTTTTGGTGGCATTGGCAATCGTGGACCTGCTACAAAAACAGCCAGTGGCAGTAAACCTGCACAACTGAGCATGGCCGCACTTCGCCGCCAACAGTTTGTTGACGATAACGAATTGGGTTACACCATTTCACGGGTGCAAGACAGCGCAGGTAACGATTTACACCACGTTATTGTTGGTACGCTAATGCGTGTAGATTTAGCGCAACCTCTTCAACCTAAAAACAACGTTACTTTCGATATCGATTTTGCGTTCAATATTGTTGAAGAAGATGCCGTTTCTGCTCGTGCGGGTTACGAACACTTCCCAGATGACGAACGTGAAGGCGGTAACGATATTTTCTTACTCGCCCAATGGTTCCCTCGTCTAGCGGCTTATACCGATTACGAAGCATGGACAAACAAAGAGTTTATTGGCCGTGGTGAGTTCACGTTAGAATTCGGTAACTACGAAGTTGATATTACGGTTCCAGCCGATCATATCGTTTCTTCTACCGGTGAATTGCAAAACGCAGACGACGTGCTAACTAGCACGCAGCGTAAACGTTTGAAAGAAGCGGAAGATGCTGACCGTATTGTATTCGTGGTTACTGCTGAAGAAGCGCTAGAGAACGAAAAAGCTGGCACCAACAAACAAAAAACATGGCGTTTTAAAGCCGACAACGTGCGTGATTTCGCATGGGCTTCGTCACGTAAATTTATGTGGGATGCGCGTGGCTACCACCAAGGTGGCGACACTCAGCCATTAGTCATGGCGATGTCTTTCTACCCGAAAGAAGGTGGCGAGCTTTGGGAAAAGTACTCTACTGAATCTATCATCCATACTATGGATGTTTATAGCCGCTTTAGCTTTGATTATCCGTACCCTGTTGCCCAGTCAGTAAATGGACCTGTTGGCGGCATGGAATACCCAATGATTACCTTCAACGGTCCACGTACCGAGCTTCGCGACGATGGCTCTCGTACTTATTCTTTGGCTGAAAAACGCTTTTTGATTGGCGTAGTTATTCATGAAGTGGGTCACATCTACTTCCCAATGACGGTTAACTCTGATGAGCGCCAGTGGACATGGATGGATGAAGGCTTAAACAGTTTTCTAGACGGTGTAGCAGGACGCGAATGGGATCCAACTATTCCGTGGGGCGTTGAGCCGCGTGATATTGTTAGCTACATGAAGTCTGAAACCCAAGTGCCAATTATGACCCAGTCTGATTCAGTACTTAAACTAGGCCCTAATGCTTACACTAAGCCAGCCGTAGCGCTGAACATTCTTCGTGAAACCATTCTTGGCCGTGATTTGTTCGACTTCGCCTTTAAAGAATATGCACAGCGTTGGATGTTTAAACGTCCTACACCTTCTGATTTTTTCCGCACCATGGAAGAAGCCTCTGGTGTTGATTTAGATTGGTTCTGGCGCGGTTGGTTTTACACTACTGACCACGTTGATATCAGCCTAGATAGCGTTTACAAACTTCGTTTGAACACTGAAGATCCTGATATTGATTTCGCCCGTGAGCGTGAAGCCGAACTTGATAAGCCTAAATCACTTACCGACATTCGCAACAAGGAAGAAGGGAAAGAACTTTGGGTAGACCGTTTCGAAGATATCAAAGATTTCTATGACGAAAACGACCGTTACACGGTAACTAACAAAGAGCGCAACAAGTACCGTAGTTTCTTGAAGAAACTTGAGCCTTGGGAACGTAAAGCGTTTGAACGTGCGGTACGTGAGGACAAAAACTACTACGTGCTCGACTTTAGCAACAAGGGCGGCTTGGTTATGCCGATTATTCTTGAGCTAGCATTCGAAGACGGCACTACAGAAGAGATGCGTATTCCTGCTGAAATTTGGCGTCGTACACCGAAAGCGGTAAGCAAGCTGATTGTCACTGAAAAAGGCAAAGAGCTAGTGAGCGTAACGGTTGACCCACATTGGGAAACCGCAGACGTAGATGTTGAAAACAACCACTATCCGCGTCAAATTATTCCATCACGTATTGAAGCGTACAAGTCTAAGCCTCGTAACACTTACGAGTATCGCGATCTTATGAACGATGTAAAAACCGAGCTAAAGACCGACGATGACGATGACGAAGACGAAGATGACAACTAAGGTTATGCCTTTTAAGTTATCTGCTAAAAACCACAAGCAGAGCCTAACGGCGCTGCTTGTGGCTGTTTTTTTATGTACCGGTTTATTCAGTACTTGGGCTAACGCGCACCAAGTTAAAGCCGCTATCACAACAGTGTTGTTCAACCCTAGAACGCAAAACATTGAAGTCATGCACCGCTTTAACCTGCACGATGCCGAGCATGCTGTAAAAGTGCTGTTCGATAAGCACGCCGATATTATGGAAGAAGAGAAAACCCAACAAGCCTTCGCTGATTACGTGAGCAACCATTTTGCGTTGTTAAACGGTGAGGAAAAGTCATTAGACTTAGGTTTGGTCGGTTTTGAGTTGGATGGTAATCACTTTTGGGTGTACCAAGAAACCGCTCAACCGCCAGAGTTAGATGGTTTGATGATTCGTCACGATGCCTTACGTGACTTGTGGCCAACGCAAGTGAATACGTTAAATGTAGAAGGGAATGGGCCTTTAAAAACCCTGACCTTCACCGACAACGTCACCTTGCTTGAAGTGGAATTTGCTAGCGACCATCATTAATGCACTAAGTGCATTATGTACGTGTTACTTAATCTTTATTCAACTTCCTATTACTGATTTAAAGCACTGCCACTTCGCAGTGCTTTTTTATATCCCCCTGAAGTCTTATTCCCATTTGCGTTAATCTCGCCTAAGTTAACCTAATACCCAGTTTTTAGAACAATCGGTTTATATTAATAAATGAATGTCGATTTTTATAAAAAAGGGACAAGTAAGGGCATGCTTTTAACTCACACCATGGGGACTTTCCATGAGCGATAATACAACCACCAATGCGTTTTCCAATAACAAGAATATTATGTGGGTGCTACTTAGCGGCGCCATGGCACTTACCTTCATTGTGATGATGTTTTTACCTAACAGTGGTACTGGTGAGGGCATGATAGCGGTATATTCAGCCATGCTATGGTGTGGCATATTTGGCGCGGCATTATTTCGCTATATGACAAGGAATGGTTGGGTAGGGTTCGCAATAGGCAGCGTAGTTGGCCTTATACTACAAATGGTAGCTCAGATAGTCTAAACGCCCATATTGAGCACCGGGAATTTGAGAGCTGATTGTGTGATCATCTGTAGTTTTATCCCCATTAGCGTAGCTAGAGTTTCGTAAAACCTTATTGCAGCACTATTTAACTAAGCAATATACAAAAAATTAAGAAGTAATCGACCAACGACACTTTAGCGTATAAGTACTAAGATAATTTGGTACTCGTAGGCTGAGTGCCGTAGGTTGGACCTCACAGATTGAGCCTCACAGGGTGATCTTCATTAAATGGGGCTGCACGCGTTTCATAAAAGATTAAAGGCTTCCAAGGTTACTTCATGGCAAAAAATACCGATGAACGAAAAGCGCGAGCAGTACCTTCTTCTCGAATTGGGAGAGTAGGGCGCTTAGGTGCTTTGGCAGGCAAAATTGCGGGTAATGTTGTTACTAATGGTGCCAGCCAATGGATTAAGGGCGAACGCCCTGCACTTAGCGCATTGTTACTGACACCAAAAAATATTACCAACATTGCCGATCAGCTCGCCACCATGCGTGGTGCCGCCATGAAGCTAGGTCAGCTTATTTCTATGGATACGGGCGACTTTTTACCGCCAGAACTCGCTACTATATTAGCTAGGCTAAGGGAAGATGCCGACCCTATGCCAAAAGCCCAATTAGATACCACGCTAAAGGCTCAATGGGGAGAAAGTTGGCATGATGACTTGCTGTATTTTTCCTATGCGCCCGTTGCCGCCGCTTCCATCGGTCAGGTACACAAAGTGATTACTATGGACGGGAAAATGCTGGCCGCAAAGGTACAGTATCCTGGTGTACGTAAAAGTATCAGTAGCGATGTTGATAACGTCGCAACACTAATTAAACTCACAGGTTTGGTGCCGAGTTCGTTAGATATTGGCCCGCTGTTAGAAGAAGCAAAAATTCAACTTCATCAAGAAGCCGACTATCACCGCGAAGCCAGCATGCTATCGCGCTATAAAGACGCAGTTACGCAGCATAACGATGCTGAATTCGCTTCCCAATTTGTAATACCCAGTGTTCATCCACAATTAACAACAGACTCTGTGCTGACAATGGACTTTATTGAAGCTAGCCCCCTTGATGCTGCAATGAACGCTCCCCAAGAAACTCGCAACACGTTAATGACGTCACTATTCCAATTATTTTTTAACGAGATATTTGGCTTTAAGCTACTTCAAAGCGACCCGAACTTAGCCAACTATCGATACAAAGAAGATACTCAGCAATGGGTATTACTAGACTTCGGGGCTACGCGAGAAGTCCCAGATGATATTGCATTGGGCTACCAAGCTCTGCTTCAAAGTGCTGCCAGCGGTAATAAACAAGACATGCAACACGCAGCCCTGCAGATTGGTTTAATAAACCAAGAACACAGTGATGCACAGCAAGAACTTGTAGTGGCATTGGGCATGGAAGCGTGTGAAGCAATTAGAGAAGACGGCCCCTACGATTTCGGCAATAGCGACCTGTTGCCAAGACTGCACGACAAAGGCGTGGCGTTAACCATGCAGCATGATTTCTGGCATACACCGCCAGTTGATGCCCTGTTTATTCATCGCAAGTTAGGAGGGCTGTACATGCTGGCTAAGCGGCTAGACACACAAGTTAATATGCGCGCCGCAGCAGAGCCTTGGTTAAAGCCCTGATATTGCGAGCTCTGATATTGCGTTAGTACCGTCAATGACTAATAAGGCAACTGCATGCTAAATGGCAATGCCATTTGTTGTGCACTTTTGGGCGGATTACCAATCATTTCGTCATAAGGGGAGTCGTATTTCATAACGGCCTGCTGTACGGTGCAGTGAGAAAATACTTCTCGTATTTGGCCTGTACTGAAAAAACGCATGGGTCGGTCTTGCTTATCGTACACCATGCCACTTTTGTTCCCCACGGTGAGGTACACCAAATAAACGTTCATCTCATACGACTGAACTTCAAGATAATCGATGCTTAAAGACTTACCTTCAATTTGGGTAAATAGAAACTTGTGCATAACCGCCCCTCAGCGCACGTAAATCAACCGATGACTTTTTTGATAATTTTTACGCTGATTTTTACGTTGCTGGTGACAAACAGGTTCATTACGATGATATTGATACTGGGGTATCGGTATCCTCTGAAGACACGCTATTAGACATATTACTGAGTGTTACGCTAGAGCGCACCGCTCTAACGAGCATGATCATACTGATCAAACACGCGCCACTAAATATGGCTGCAGGAAAAACAATCCCACTTCCTAACCACATCAGTGGAAATATCAGTAATCGAGGCCCTTCTAGCGCCAATGCCAGTTTTGAACCGGCCAAAACAAACCCATTTTGGATACTCATCGCCACTATTGTCACCACCAATATTAATTGGTGAGCACCACTTAAGGCTTCAATAAAAAGCAATAAGTATACGGTGATAGACAACACGATAACGTGCTGCACAACACTGTAATAAGTAACAGGGGCAGCCAATGCAGGGTTAAATTTTTTGAACGAGGACAGCGGCGCTTTTTCATGGGGAAAGCGTTCGGCCACATCATCGGGGCGCCACCCCGTGCGACCAAACCACACACGCAGTTTATCTTGCCAACGTGAGGTATAAAAACTGTCTTTGACTAATTGACTATAAAGCTGTGCATTCGCCCACAAAGGATTAAAACTTTTCAATGCACCACGAATACCGAATATTGGTTTGTCGCTTTCTAATTCTGGAATAAAGGTATTGAATAAACGATCCCATATGATGAACACACCACCATAATTCTTATCGATATAAACTCGGTTTTGGGCGTGATGTACACGATGGTTCGAGGGGGTAACAAACCATTTCTCCATCCAGCCTAGTTTATCAATATGCTGAGTATGAACCCAGAATTGATATATCAAGTTAAGTGCGCCAACGGTAATTATCATTTCTGGAGGAAAACCTATTAGCGCTAAAGGTAGGTAGAAAACCCAGCTGAAAATAGCACCACTTGTTTGTCTAAGTGCGGTAGTTAGGTTGTAGTCTTCACTGGAATGATGCACCACATGGGCAGCCCATAAAATACTCATTTCATGGCCCATACGGTGATTCCAATAATAAAAGAAGTCGTACAATATGAATGCAGCTATCCATACCCAAGGTGAATAACTCAGTTCGACAACCGCAAAAGTATTAAACACCAATACGTAGAAAGTGAGTGGTATAAGCTGATGCCCAATAGCCATGACTCGCGATAATACGCCCATGCTTAAACTGGCAATCGCATCATTTGCACGATAGTGACCGGTTTTTTTCCGTTTATCGACAAGTATTTCAATGGCGATAAGAAGAACGAATAAAGGAATAGCAAAAAGGATAACAGTCATAGTATCTACGTTTTGTAAATTCACCTTAATTGTTAATAAAATGTATAATATAAGCAAGTTATTTTACATTACTCTGCAAAATTAGGAATTTATATAACGATGATACCGAAGTTACCCTTTCTAGCGTTTCGTAGCATTTGCTGCTATCGCTAAGAAATTGCTACAAATTACGATCGAATTGCGAACCAATTACGTTAAAAAGTGTTCTAAATAAGGAAATTACCTTCATCAGAGAACAATTCTCTTGCGTGATATCCAAATATTGGGTGTTATCTCTGATAGTATTATTATTAGATCAGTTATTGCAGCGGAGATATTATGAGCGAATCGTCAGAAAAGCGTACGTTAGGTCCCCATTTACTTATTATCGGGGTAATAATTGTAGTCATCTTGGCTCTCGTGTTTTGGCCTTCGAAAAAAGAAGAGGTCGTCGCCCCCGAGCCTGAAGTTGTTCAGCCAGACGTAGAAGTGCCTGTTGAAGAAGTACCCGACGTTTTTGAAACCAAGCCTGCTCCGCCACCGTTAGAACTTGAAGAGCCCGACGAAGTCCCACCAATGCCAGAACCTGTAGAGCCAGATCCTGAGCCGTTAGATGTGAGCGACCCGGCCATAAAATCGTCACTGCAGGAGATTTCTACCGCCACTGACGACAGCGTAAACCGTATGATTGTGAATGAAGGTTTATTACAGCGATTTGTGGTATCGGTTACCAACTTAGCGAATGATGAAATGGCGCCCAATCACCAGTTGCTTACGCCTCCTGAGCAAACATTTCGTGTTTATTCTCAGGCTGGAAAGCAATGGATTGATGCAGCAAGCTATAAGCGCTATACACCTTATGTAAACATGCTTGAGTCGTTTGAAAGTGAAGCGTTATTGGGCATGTATGATATTTATAAGGGTGACATTCAAGACAAATACGCAGAAATTGGCGATTCGGATAAGAACTTCAATGAAGTGGTATTAGATGCTATCGATCAGTTGCTCGATACACCTGAAGTGCCGGTACCTGTTGAAGTGTATACCGATTCAGTTACCTATAAGTACATTGATCCTCGTTTAGAGAATCTAAACGAGCCGCAGAAGCAGTTGCTTCGTACAGGCCCAGACAATATGCGCCGTATTAAAGCAAAGCTGCGTGAAATTAAAGTGTTGCTTGAAGAAAATGGATCTAACTAGATTTCAACAGCAATTAAAGGGCACGTCTGACAAGGCGCGCCCACTTCCGCCGGTGGAAAAGTGGAACCCGCCTTTTTGCGGAGATATCAATTTAACCATTGCGCTAGATGGCCGTTGGTTTTACGAAGGTAGCCCCATAGGCCGAGCAAGCTTAGTGAAGCTATTTGCCTCTGTACTTAAAAAAGAAGAAGACGGTTACTTTTTGGTTACCCCTGTTGAGAAGGTGGGGATTACCGTAGAAGATGTGCCTTTTTTGGTTACCGAGTGGCGTTTTGATAACGATTGCTTAGAGCTCACCACGCAAACTGGCGATATCGTTACACTGAGCGCGGCAGAACAACTCAGCTTACGCAAGCCCCCCGCCGACTTACAAGATACTGACGCAACGCCCATTCCCTATGTTTTAGTTAGACGCAATTTGTGGGCGCGTTTGCATCAGAACGTTTATTATCAACTGCTTGAGCACGCTAGCGAGCAGCAAAACGGTGATGAAACGCAATTTGTGGTTACCTCGAATACTATCCCTTTCATTATTGGCGCCGTGGCCATCAAATAAAGGGCAAGGCCTTAGCGTTAAGCTTCGATGTAAGCCTCTGTTATAAAAGACCGAGTAGAAGCTTATGCTGAAGATGGCGATGGCAAGCAGTTTTAAATAGCACAGCAAGTAAAATAACACCGATAACGTAGCGCAAAGTTTTGCGTTAGCTTTGCTGGTGTTCTACATTGGTTCTCCGTCTATTCACACATCATAAGAAGAACCATCATGAAAAAGACACTGACTTCATTAGCTATTTCCTTAGGACTGGCAACGCTAGGCACAATTGCTCTTTCAGCGCCTGCCGTTTCCGCCACCCTTGTGCATGCAGGTAAAGCCTTCACCGGCACGTCGGACAAGCTTAAAAGCGAAGTAACCATTGTTATCGAGGGCAACAAAATTGCGTCGGTAGAGTCTGGTTATAAAACACCCTCAAAATCAGACACGGTTATCGATTTAAAACATGCCACTGTCATGCCTGGCTTGATGGATATGCATGTTCATTTGTCTTCACAGCATGGAGGCCCTCAAACCTATTTAGAGCGCTTTTCATTAAATGAAGCCGACTATGCACTTAAGGCCGCTAACTATGCTGAAATTACGCTAGATGCGGGGTTTACCACAGTACGTAATTTAGGTGACGGCTATCATGAAACTGTCTCTCTTAGAAATGCGATCAGTAAAGGTTATGCCACAGGCCCGCGTATATTCACGGTAGGAAAATCAATAGCCACCACAGGCGGACATGCCGACCCAAGCAACGGATTATCTCACTTACTGCGCCCCGACGTTGGCCCTAAACAAGGCGTGGTTAACGGCGAAGTAGAAGCCCGTGAAGCCGTTCGTTCACGTTATCAAGACGGTGCAGATTTAATTAAAATCACTGCCACTGGCGGCGTATTGAGCGTAGCGAAAAGCGGTCAAAACCCACAATTTATGACCGATGAACTAGAAGCTATTGTACAGACCGCAAAAGATTACGGCATGACGGTAGCGGTTCACGCTCACGGTAAAGAAGGCATGAAACGCGCTATTGTCGCTGGCGTTGACTCCATTGAGCACGGCACCTACATGGACGACGAAGTGCGCGACCTAATGAAACAAAAAGGGACTTACTATGTGCCAACGATTTTGGCAGGTAAATTTGTTGCCGACAAAGCAAAGATTGACGGTTATTTTCCTGAACTAGTGCGCCCAAAAGCCGCGGCGATTGGCCCGCTTATTCAAAATACCTTTGAAAAGGCGCATAAAGCAGGCGTAAAAATTGCTTTTGGAACTGACAGCGGAGTTTCTGCACATGGCGACAATGCTCAAGAATTCTCTTTAATGGTAGAAGCGGGTATGTCTGAAGCAGACGCGATTTTAAGCGCTACCGTTAATAGCGCAGCATTGCTGGGTGTTAGTGATACCTTAGGTACATTAGAGGCTGGAAAATTCGCCGACTTAGTAGCCGTAGTTGGTAATCCGCTAGAAGATATAACGCTATTAGAAAGTGTGTATTTTGTGATGAAAGACGGCAAAATTTACAAACAATAATGGAAAGGCTTTGGGTATCAGGGCCGCATTAACTTCAAGGCAGTAAAAATAAAAGATGGCACTGGGTAAAAAGGTAAAGAAAAAGACGAAGCAACTCGTAGACTCCAAACACATGCTTACCGGCATCACGTTTGCGTCTTTTTTAGAGTCGACCATTGTGCCGGTGCCTCTTGAAGCGATTATGGTGCCCTTGATGCAAGCCCGCCGTGATAAGCTTTGGCTGATAGCGCTAATGGCAACCTTAGGTTGTGTAGTGGGTGCGATATTTGGCTACGCGCTAGGGTATTATTTATTCGACCTACTCGGCCAGTGGGTAATTGATACGTTTTTCAGCCAACAACAATTCGACAGTGTTAAACAACAAATGCAAAACCAAGGGTTTTGGTTTGTGATGACATTGGGTATTGCCCCCATCCCCTTTCAAGTGGCCATGTTAGCAGCAGGTGCCACCAAATTCTCTCTCGGCCTTTTTCTGTTAGCCACGGTGATCGCGCGGGCCATCCGCTATTTTGGCTTAGCCGCCGTAGTGTATTTCGCGGGGAACAAGGCCGAGCAGCTTATTAAGAAATATAAAATTGCCGCCATTGCCGTGCTCACTGCGTTAGTTATAGGCGTATGGTTTACGGTTAATATGTTGAAAGGTTAGTGGTTTTTCCAGCACTATTAAATGTGTACTTAACGCGCTAATCTGCTTTGTAAATTACTTCGATAAAATTTTTCAATTTTACATTTGATAATAATTCTCATTTGCACTAATGTAGTTTTTAGGAGGTGCAAATTATGAATTTACAACGGTTATGCCCAGTCTACAGAAAGTGGTTACAGCTAAACCCTTCACACGCCCGCGAGCACAGGATCGCGATGCAGGTACAAACGCAGCAAGCTCACCAAGCGGGCAAATATAACGAGGCGAGGCGCCTTGGCTATCAAACCTTCGAAGCCGCTAAAGTTGTTCTTACTGCCTTACAGCCGGTTACCGATACGGTGGATAAATCTATTCACGAAGATGTATTGGCCTTTGGCACTATGGCCATGTATTTATCCTCGTTACTGCACAAAGAAAATAAAAAACACGAAGCTCACCAAATTCTACAAGAGTGCCACCAGCAACTTATCGCTATATTGCCTTTACATGCCAGTAAGCCCTCAGTGTGTAAGCTTATTTGCGCTATACAGGTAGCGCTTGAAAAGGGCGGTGGCGCGATGCCTGCGGAACATCAGCAGGCGCTAACGTTGCACTAGTGATACAACCTATCAACCGTAAAACATACCCCATGAAGGCGAGGGACATTAGCATGACAGTAGAATCATTTCAGGATAACAACGACTTCATATCGTTAAACGTAAAAGCATCGGTGCTTCAAAAAATGTTGAGTGGGCAAAACTTGCATGTGTCAGACATTCATTGCGACTGCTCTCGTAGTAAACAACAATTGCAGCAGCTTCTGTTGCAAGCCGTCAGTGGTGACAACGAGTAGGTAATCCGGTAGATACATATAGAGGTAATAGCAAGTAAGACGCGCCAAAACGCTGCGCAGGTTTATTATTTACGCCTTTATTATTAGTGGTTCGATTCTTGATAATCGTAATAGACGAAATTCAATTATACGAACGAGGAGCGCACCGTGCGCGATACATCAAACTGGCTTTCAGCCATTGCCAGCGCAGGTTACAGCGCAAAAACCATCATGTACTCCATGCTTGGTGTCTTTATTCTTTCCTCGGTAATTACTGCCGCAGACCGTGAAAAAGCGACACAAGAAAACGTGTTTTCCACCCTCAAATCACAGCCATTTGGCCAAGTGCTACTCGGTATTTTAATAGCGGGATTAGTGAGCTATGCCCTGTGGCGATGGCTTCAAAGTATTTTAAATACCGAATCGCTAGATATGACAAAAGCGAAAGACATTATTATGCGCGTGTTTTTGTTTGTATCAGGAATATTCTATTTCGGCGCTGCGTTTTTAGGCGCAAAAGTGCTAATTGGTAGCAACTCTGGCAGTAGTTCAAATAGTGGCGGTGGTTCCAAAGGGGAACAGGTAAGCCATCAACTTTTACAGTATCAATGGGGAACCTATTTGGTTGCTGCTATTGGTGCAGGAGTGCTTATATTTGCTTTTATGCAGTTTAAACACGCTTACAAAGCAGATTTCCTCAAAAAGTTTGAACAAGCAAAGCTAACAGGTCATAAACAGAAAACGACCAAAGTGGTTGGTAGACTAGGCTATTTCGCCCGAGGTGTGGTGTATTTGCTGGTGGGCAGTTTTTTTGTTATATCTGCGGTAAAAAACGACCCTTCTGAGGCGGGAGGGCTGCAACAAGCACTACAAACCCTTACCCAGCAAGCGTTCGGGCTCTACATGTTAGCTGCCATGGGAGTCGGGTTTATCATGTTTGGTATTTATTGCGGGTTTGAAGCCAGATATCGACGAACCTGAGTTGACTAACAGCGCTAAGAGCGCCCTACACCCCTTTTTTGATCACATACTGATACGGCATTACATCGGTTTGTGATGCCACTAGGGTATGCTCCATAAATCGACAAAAGCTAGGCACATCTCGTGCCGTTGAAGGATCGTCTGCCGTTATCGACAAAGTCTGACCGTCTTCCAGCTTACGTATTTGCAAACGCACCATCATCACCGGCTCAGGGCAACGAAGCCCCAACGCATCTAAATGCGTTGTGGCTTCATCAAAGGCTTGTTGAAATTCAGTCGCCATACTTAAATACCATAGGTTTCACGGTATGTATTTATCGCGTTGATTTCATTAGTCATGTTGTCTTGCTCAGTTAAGTAAGTCACCACATCAGCTAACGTGACAATAGCAATTACTGTAGTACCAAAATCGCGCTCGACTTCTTGAATAGCAGATAATTTACCCTTACCGCGTTCTTGCCTGTCTAGCGCAATAAGCACACCGGATAAACTCGCGTTGTGCTGCTCTATCAAGGTCATAGACTCACGAATAGCCGTACCTGCGGTAATTACATCATCCACTAACATGATGCGACCTTCCAGCGGGCTACCTACTAAGTTGCCCCCTTCACCGTGAGTTTTCGCCTCTTTGCGATTAAAGCAATAAGGTACATCACGATGATGACTATCGGCTAAGGCTACCGCTGTCGTTGTGGCAATAGGAATACCTTTATAGGCAGGGCCGAACAATACGTCGAATTCCACTCCAGCATCTACAAGTGCATCGGCATAAAAGCGCCCCAACTTGGCTAAGTCACCGCCAGAGTTAAATAACCCTGCGTTAAAAAAGTACGGGCTTACACGGCCAGACTTTAAGGTAAACTCACCAAATTTAAGTACACCACGTTCAATGGCAAATTCAATAAAACTGCGCTGAAACGCTTTCATGGTAACTCCTTACGCCAGTGCTGCTTTTTGAATATCGAACAATTCACGCAAACCATGCTTAGCAATAGTTAGCATTTCATCAAGCTCTTCAAACGCAAATGGTTCGCCTTCTGCGGTACCTTGTACTTCAATAAGCTTACCGGTTTCTGTCATGACGATATTCATGTCTGTTTCGGCTACTGAATCTTCGGTGTACTCAAGGTCAGCAATAGGCGTACCTTTATAAATACCTACCGACAACGCCGCAATCATGTGCTTAAGAGGGTTGGCTTTCAAAATGCCTTTGCTACGCATATATGTTAACGCATCAACTAAAGCCACACAGGCACCCGTGATAGACGCAGTACGTGTACCGCCGTCAGCTTGAATAACATCACAATCAAGCGTGATCGTGTTTTCGCCTAGTAGTTTCAAATCTACTGCAGCGCGAAGCGAGCGCGCGATAAGGCGTTGAATTTCTAGCGTACGGCCACCTTGTTTACCACGAGCAGCTTCACGACCACTACGAGTATGAGTAGCACGAGGAAGCATGCTGTATTCCGCCGTGATCCAACCTTTGCCCTGGCCTTTCATGAAACGAGGCACGCCTTCTTCAACCGTGGCGTTACACAACACTTTAGTGTTGCCGAACTCCACCAGCACTGAGCCTTCAGCGTGACATGTGTACTGACGAGTAATAGTAACTGGACGAATTTGATTGGCGGTTCTGCCGCTTGGACGCATAGAGTTCTCCACGAGATGAATGCTTATAAAAGAAATAATTCTGGCAAGTAACGCACTTAATAATGGGTAAGTGTTCAGACAAGCCTAAGTTTGGGGCGTAAGTATAACGCACTAATAGCAGCTGTTAAAAACGAACTTTCGCCCTTTTAGCATATCGAACTCTTATCAATGTAGGCTACTATAGTGAATACAAGAAAACCTGCCTGATGATAATGATGACACAATGCGCGACAGCGGGTTGTTTTTGCAGGCTTTCATTTGCAAAAAGTGCAATAAAAGGACTATTTATGATTTACAGCATGACCGCATTCGCGCGGGTTGAAACGAAAAAAGAGTGGGGCTCCGCCGTATGGGAAATACGTTCTGTTAACCAGCGTTTTCTAGAAACTTATTTCCGCTTACCCGAGCAATTCCGCTCTTTAGAGCCAGTACTTCGCGAACGTTTTAGAAAAAAACTGGCCCGCGGGAAAGTAGAGTGCGCGTTACGTTTCACCGCCAACGATGCTGCTGTAACCACACTTAGCCTTAACGAAGCGTTGGCTAAACAAGTACTTCAAGCCTCCGACTGGGTACAAGCTCATGGACAATCTACCGGTGTAAACCCGCTAGACGTATTGCGCTGGCCTGGTGTGATTGCTGCCGAAGAAGCCGACATGGATACCATTCATGGCGATGTTATGGCTGCGTTCGACCAAGCACTTAACGATTTTATAAGCGCACGTGCCACCGAAGGCGAAGCGTTGAAAGGCATGATTACTCAGCGCTTAGACGCCATTGAAATAGAAGCCGAGAAAGTCACCGCCCGTATGCCTGAAATTATGGTGTGGCAGCGCGAAAAAGTACAAGCTCGCTTCGAAGAAGCAAAAATTGAGCTAGACGCAGGCCGCTTCGAACAAGAAATGATTATGCTTGCGCAAAAAGTGGATGTTGCCGAAGAGTTAGACCGATTAAACGCTCATGTAATAGAAACCCGCAACATTCTTAAAAAGGGCGGGGCAGTTGGCCGCCGTTTAGATTTTATGATGCAGGAATTTAACCGCGAGTCGAACACGCTTGGTTCAAAATCAATTAATACTGATATCACCCAATCGGCGGTTGAACTTAAGGTGCTGATTGAGCAGATGCGTGAGCAAATTCAGAATATTGAGTAAAGCTCACTAACGCTCAATAACATTCATAACCACCTGAAAAACCTCGATTTATAGCGGGGTTTTGTTTTTTATTGTTCCGTATTTTTTCATTCTGTTTCATCCAACTGGTGAGTATTGTGGTGAGTATTTTTCACTGCTAGTCTCGAACTACTGGTGAGTACAAGAGGTGAAAAAATGCCAAATTTAACTGTTAAACAAGTCAACATACTTGCTAAAAGCAAGCCAAGTAAAACATCCGATGGCAATGGATTATTGTTCGTTGTTCCAAATCGTGGTGAACCATACTGGTCCCTGAGATATTCCTTTAATGGAAAGAGAAGGGAAAAATCACTGGGGAAATTCGAGGAGCTGACACTGGCTGAAGCGCGTGGTGAGGCAGAAACAATAAGAGCCATGCTTAGAGAAGGCGTTGATCCACTATCATTGAGCTCTCTCACCAAGCATAGCGGAATGACTTTTAACGAGCTATTTCGCGATATGTACGAAAATAAGCTTCTTAAACGATTGGAAAGGCCTGACATTCCAAAAAGCAAATACGACAGAGAAATAGCCAAGTTCATTGGTCACCTGAAAGTTGAGCAGGTTAATGCGTTCCACATTCGAGATATCCTAAATATTATTACCGATAGTGGGCGACCTACAGTGGCGAATGATGTACTGGACCTACTTAACAACCTTTTTAAACATGCAATTCAGCTAAATATTACACTAAACAATCCTGCTTCGGCTTTTGGCTACAAAGATGCTGGAGGGCATGAGCCATCTCGGCAAAGAGCATTAACTAATGTTGAGATAGAGCAAGCATTCAGCATATTCAGGAAATACCCAGAATCCTTTACTCGCGACAACTATCTGGCATGTTGCTTGTTGGTAGTTTTAGGGGTACGTAAGTCTGAGTTAATTCAAGCACCATGGAGCGAATTCGATTTAGATAACGCGGTTTGGCATCTACCAAAAGAACGCACCAAAAAAAAATTTAGAGCAATAAAAATCCCATTACCACCACTCGCAGTCGAATGGCTGAAAGAACTAAAAGTTCGCTCACATGGCTCAGATTATGTGTTTCCAGCTAGACGCAAGAGCAAGAAACCATATATGGGCCCTGATACCATCAACAGCGCTATTAATTCACTGTTCGGTATAGACAAAAGTAAGAAAATTCCACCGCCAAACCGTATGGGTGATTTGGAGCATTTCAGAGTGCACGATCTTCGTCGTACGTTCAGGTCTATTGGGTCAGAGCTAAAGTTTCAAGATGATCATTTAGAGCGTTGTTTAAATCATAAAATCAGCAAGTTAGATGAGATTTACAACAAGCATGACTTTTTTGAACAGAGAAAGGAGATACATAGAGTTATTGCAAACTATCTAAAGCCGCTCATATCACCTATTGACTTGGCAGTGTGATTTATGTACAATTCGCGCCCAATTTCCTCATCTAGTACTGTTTTCGGCTGTAGGTTTGTCAAGTGCTTTTTACGAATTTCTTTTACTTTGTTCTGTCAAAGTGCTAGAACTAACTGTAAGAAGCTTTTTCGATGAGCTTTTAAGCATAGTTACCGTACAAAAGACAAAGGATTAGTAAAGGTAAATTTATGGCACCGCAAAAATTTTCTGGTAAAAATTCAGAATCCCGCAAAGAGCGTAAGGGAAACGCTGCCGCGCGTGCAAATGTATCTCTATATGCCAGAGGAAATACTGGCATACAAACGGATCACTTCGTGACACACTCGGAAAAAGAAAAGCGAAAAAATAGAATTTTGTCATTCTGTTTTTCCTAACTTTTGAGTATTGAGTCGTCTATAACATCAAGATTTAAAGCAGTATCTAAATGGAAAATACTGATAATGGAAGCGTATCAAACTGTTTAAACGATCAAAACGGCGACCTTCATCCTACAATACCCTCAAACTCAGAGTCCTTTAAATGTCTAGTGCATGACGACAATGTTGAAGCGTTGAACGTCGCATTTTCGGCTTTTAAGGAAGCAGAAGACTATATAAAAAAATCTGAAATAAGCGTTGGCGAGTTGGATATTCCGTCAGTTAACGAACTTAGGTATTTTGGTTATCATCTGGTCAAAGCTTTGTCTAACCCCGAGCTTAGCAGGACTGATCAGTTAGAAGAAATACACAGAGCCAAAAAGCACGCTCAAAGAGCCTCATACGACGCAATTGAACTAGGTCTGATCAGCAATCTAGAAGTTATTGCGGATTTTCATATGGAGTATGGAGCAAAGCCATATCTAACAGAAATCCATAGTGACTATTTTGGTTTGATGACTAGGGTCGATGAAATCAAAGTAATTGTTGGACAAGAATCTCGACATGATAGAGCTGAATATTACAGAGTGTGTGAAGGCTATTTAAACGAGTTAAAATCAATTAAAAATAAACTTGAGTTATCAAAATCTTCATTGGCCAGCAGAGAAGAAGAGATAGTTAATAACGCCAATAGACTTGAAAGAGCTGAAGAGAGAGCAGAGAATGCGGAAGCGAGAGCAGAAAATGCCGAGAGAAGATCTGAGCTCGCTCAAAGAATAACATTGGGATCTTTTTTAATTACAGTAGCCTCATTATTAATAGCCGGATACGTTGCTTTTTTTAAAGAGCCGAGCTCTTCTGACACTCCTACGTTGCAGAAGGGTAAACAAGAAGAATCAGTAATAACTTCCGACCACGAGCGCAAGTTAGATGCGCCTCCCTCACCACCAAGTAAAGAAGATTCTGGTAGTTAGACCTCTGCCTTAACTACCATTAATCCAAAGTAAGACATCTGACAGCAACCAGCGCGCTTTTCCTTTACCAACGCTGGAGGCTGGCGGGGTTTCTCCCGCCTTTTGCATACGCCACCAGGTAGTGCGGCTTATGCCGGTTCTGCGACAGCGCTCAGTCTCGCTTATCAGCCGCTCTTCTTCGCCATAAAGCTTTAATATTCGCGCTCGTTTTTCAAATAGCTCGTTATTCATGCCCACCTCCTAGTTTCACACGATTCTTCAGTACCCAAGCATCAACTTCTACTCTCTTGAAAAAGGTTCGTCGTCCTCCAAGTTTGTAACAGGGCAACCCATCCCGAACTTGTTGCCGTAAGAAATTCGGGCTCAGTGCTGTGTACTGAACACATTCATCAAATGTGAGGAACTCTTTGCTGTTGAGCGCTACTTTGCAAAGTTGGCTTTCAATCACGCATTTAATTTCGTCAAATAGCTGGTCAGTAAGCATTAGTAATTCTCGCGCTGGGAAACTGGGAAAGTGGGATTAGCATTACTATTCAATGAGTTATCATTTTCGTGAAAGTGGGATAGATCCACACTTTCACCGCATTCGCGACAGATTTTTTCGGGAAAGAACTTAATAAACCGCTCTCCTCCTATTTTAAATGTGCGGCGCGTGCCTTCATTGGAAATGGCCCAACCTTTTTGAAGCATGTAATGGACTGTTTGACTGTATTCATGAGCAACAGACTCAATAACTTCCGATTTGAATAACTGCTGAGGGATGTACCAAGCCAGGTCCGGCTCTGATTCGAAGAATCCTATGCTCCCGTTATGTGATTCTCCCCGAGGGCTCAGGCTATGCCGCCACTTATTGATTAGCTTGATAAGCTTCTTAATAATTTTCTTACTTTCTGAGTTTTCGGTGCTATTTCGGTCATCTAGCCAAATTGTTGCTACTTGTTCTAATGCATCTTTAGCTTCACCCAAGTGCCATGGCAAAAGTCCTAAATTAATGGCAATTTCCCCCGCGGCCGCTAGCATAGCAAATTTATCTAAAACGTTATTAGCTTGGCTCTCAATGTTTTTTGGCCAAGGCCACTGCTCCCGAATATCTTTGTACTCTTTAATAACCTCATTATTTGGGCAATCAAATTTTGAGAGAGCTTCCACCCACGATTTAATGAAAGTGCCATGGTACTTACCTACGCAGGATGATAAGTACTCAGCAAACTCTTTAGCTGAAGTAAATCCATGAGTATTTTCAAAAGCATCATATTTGCTAAATACTGGAACCTCTATCAACCGGACTGATTGCCCTGCACTAACACTTTGATTAATGCCCAACAAAAGCTCTTCAAGGGTAAGCTCGCCGGTACTGAGAAATATTGTTCGCCAACGGTAACGCTTATCCAGTGCACCATCTTGCTGGCTTCTTAGTTTTGATACGCCATTGCACAAGTGATAAATTAACTGGCCTATATCCTGTGCGGGACATTGCTTAAATTCATCAAGGCAAAGCAACATGTTATTTCGCGCACGAGCGATAGATTCAATACCGTTAGATGTGGAGCTCCAAGTCTCCCAGTAGGTTTGATCTGAATAGATACTAGCAGCCACTTTCATCACTGTAGACTTGCCTGATTTTGAGCTTCCGACGATTTGTATTCCAAAGCTTTCTAAATCAGTCCACCCAATAATAGGGGCAGCAAGTGCAGTACATACTGCAAGAATCATGATTGGATTGCCTCGGCAATACTTGCCAATATTTTGTTGCCAATCCAACAATGAACCTGATTCAACTAAGCTGTCACCAGCAAAATCACCAACATAAACTGCCGGTGTCTCATATTGGCCAATACTCCAATCCGGTGTCACGAATTGGTCGTCCACCCAACCACTTTGTCGCGCGCTGTATGCATGCTTATTACATGGAGTTTCGATTAGGTAGGCTAAAAGAGATTCCCACGAGTATTTTCCTGGCGAAAGTTGAAAACCTGACCTAAGCAGCCTCTTTTTAAATTTTTTTGCGAAGTTGTCATCAACTTCCCCCATTGGCAGTACTTCACGAATCGGTAAACCAAAGTAATTTTTCCATTCTAAAAGTCGGCCAAAGTCATCGCGCTTATCGTGAGAAGAGACGATAGCCTTCACTTCTATAGGGCCGGAAATTTTTCTCTCTTCACCATCTTTGTTTAGGCTGTATATCCCGTCCACTTTTGCTTTTAGCATTTGTACTGTTCCTCATAATTCGAAACGCTCTATCAGCGTATGAAACTGTCTAGAACAGATTGCCAGAAGTCCCTTAGGAGTGAGCGGAGAAAGCTAGGGTAACTTTCAGGGGGTTTTTCAAGCCTTTAAAAATGCGGGTTTGGCGAATTTAGGTAAGTTGTTTTAAAAAAAAAAGGGGGAAATGCTACTTTTAGACCTCAAGAATTAGGCATGCCTAATTTTTTCGCTAGAAATATTTGATATCAGTCGACTTTATCGAGGTTTTTGCGATTAAAATGAAATAGCAAAGTAAAAAAAATGACCAGCGCCAAAACCATGGCGCATCCTGTAAGCAACGGAGCCATAACTATATTCTTCCCTCTTTAATTGCTTCAAATAGATCGTGTTTTAGTTTGTCGTAGTGGCGAGTAGCGCGAATAGCCAGCACCATTAAAACCCACATTTGAAACCATTCATATGTTGTCATAGCCTTTCCTATTAATTTTAATGCCTGGTGATGCTGGTAAATACGTCACCTTCCCAATTACTGATTTGCTGCCGCTTATCAGGATTATAGCCGGTAAACGGAAATGTTATTTTGGTGCTGCGCGCTTTAAACTTTGAAAAGGGCTCCAATCTTACATCCCAGACAGCCCCATATTCGTTGGTTACATCGAACGCAAACGCTTTTTGGGATATTAAAGTGAGTAACATATCCTCTTCTGTCTGAACATCCTTTTCAAAAGAAAGGCCTAGTGGCTCACATTCGACTTCAATACCACACAGTCGATGTTTGATCTCAGCAAACGCGGGCAAAAATGGCCGTAGCTCAGAGTTATTAATCAATTTTTCTTCGTTCATAAAATTCGCCTCCAATTTGGCATGCCAAATTGGCTCTAGTAGTAGGTGTCGTATAATTCGCCTCGGGCCTGAGCATCTTCAGCCTCTTGACGAGTCATATGTTCGCCATCAGCAATAACATTGCCCATACCGTCATCAAGCTTATCTAGTTGTTCATTTTCTTTACTGCCTGCTCCGTCCCCGCTGAAAATTGCACTAAGAACGAATAAAACTACTACTGCCAAAATACCCAAAAAACCTTCGAAACCCATATTACCTCCAATCCCAATTTGGCATGCCAAATTGAAAGCTAAGTATTCCTTAGTATCCAGACTTCATTAAAGCTAAGAAAATCTTAGTTTTCAATAGCAGATCTCCTACACCCGTTGAAAAGTAATGATGGTTCGCCGTTTCCAAAACGGCTAAAGCAAGCAAGAACAAGACTTGGTCTGTCCCAGAAGCAGTTAGGAATATTGGCGGGGATGGATAATTTTGTTGCGTCTGCTCGTATGAACCAATATGAGCGTGGTGTTCACACTCCAGATTTCAAAACAGTAGTAGCGCTTAGTGATGTTCTGAAAGTGCCAACTGCTTTCTTGTATTGCATTGAAGACGAATTGGCAGAAAATATTTTAGATTGGTCAAATAGTCCCAACTGCGCCTAAAGATGTTCACTTTTTAAACTACTCGTGACAGTATAGATTTCTGGGCAATAAAAGGCCCAGTCCAAATATTTGTATTAATTAATCTGATGGAGCAGAGATATGGCCGTGAAGCATGTACCAACTGGAATTGTTCATAAGGGAAGTAAAGGTGGAACAACAGGATGTGGTTTTGATACTAAAAAGGAAGCTACCCACTGGGTAGAATCCCACTCTAAAATCAACTGTGATAAAAACGGTTGTAAAAACTGAAGTTTCGTTGAGCAGTAAACTAGGGCGAAGTTAGTTTCTTCGCCAATTAAAAATTAGGCATGCCTAATTTTAACTGCCCAAGTAGGCATAGGTGATCTTTAAACGTTCATGACCTAACTCTTGGCTAATTTGCTCACGAACTTTCGTATCAAGCTCATAATCAATAGGTGATAACTCTCTTCTACGCGGGCCACCGTCGGCAGGGCATTTCCAACCTGTAAGCTCTAAATAACGCTCCCTTGCGTAATGGTGACGTAATCCGTGATTTTTATTTAATCCAACTCGGATGGTTTCTCGGTCGTATTCTCCCATTTGTGACTTATAGTTCTTGTCAGGTTCGATAAGTGCTCCTTTAGTAACAGCAGCAATATCACGAATAAGCTGTCGTTGAGATTCATTTCGAATTGGGATCGTGCGGTATTTGCCACCTTTGGCCCATGAGCCTTTAATTTGTAGAGTGTTAGCGTTTATCAAAGCGTAAGATAAGCTGAATTTCATACACTCCTCTTTTCTAAGCCCAAATTCTTGCTGCAAACGCAGGGAAAGCTTGATTAAGTCACTCTTGATCTTCGCATGCTTATCCATGTCTAACGTTTTTGACTTGCCAATGGGGTTGTTGCGAACTCTTGGAATACCGTAATCATCATTGCTACGTGAACAGATATTAGGTTTACCTATTTTTTCGGCAATCCAACGCAATGCGGCCATTCTGTTTTTTATTGTTTTTGCTGCTAAACCTTCATCTTGCCAACGTGTAACAAGATGATTGATATGCTTGGTTTTAAGGCCAGTCGGGTCTTTTAATCTATAACCATGTTTGAGTAGCTGCTTTGCAGCAAGGTTTAAAACTTTGCTTCGGGTAGCTCTAGTGCTAAAGCTACTTTCGCGGTGTGTGTCGTTTACCATTTGGTGAAGACGATATCCTAATTGGCTCATTTCATGTTCCTCATAAATTTAAAAACTAATTTTTGAAAGTATTGAGAAAAACACCAAACCGAAGACCAGGGGGCGAAATGCCAAAATAGGTAAGTTTTAAAGCCATATGAACGGTACGTAACCGAGCATATTGTCGAAAGACATAAAGGCTAACTGATCTAAAGCAACAAAGCTGAGCCGTGTGATTTCTGTTGAAATACAGCGCGAACTACTGTGGTTTATATTTGTGTTGTTTATAGTGGGGTGGTCGTGTGACCCATAATGCTGCGAATGCAGCTCCTCAGGAACGTGTTGCGGGCAGTGAGAACGCCCTTTTTCTTGATGCTCATTTCGAGCTAGTTCATAAATAAAATTATCACAGTGATCAGAGATTGCAATACCTTTTTGACACGCTCAAATCAACATCCCTCTTATGGCCCTGCAATTTTTCAAGGCGGATTTGGTGTCGAGGCATCATGAGCAGTGGCCTCGACGTGCGACTCTGCGAGTCGTCCCTACCTCTTTCGAGTAGGGACGACTCGTCGCCAATCCGCCTTAAAAAAAACCGGGGAAAACTTAGGGGGCTTTTTCTGACGCACAATGGAGGAAGGTCAGTTATAGTTCAAATCAGTGGCTGCACACCAGCCCCGTCTACTCTACAGACGACCTCTACCTAGGTGGCCGTATGGCTAATGGTACAACCGGGCGTTGCCCACGAGGTGAGTAATCCAAGTAGGTGTTTTTAGGGTTTTTAGCATCTACCGTCTCAAAGGATAGTCGTATCTAGATAGATACGCGGCCTGAGTTACTATCAAGGCGACAAAGGTGTGCAGCTACTATTTTATCTTTCGTAAACACTAGCTAAATATGAAGAACGCCATGCCATCCAGTCGCTCTTTCGTCTTTTCCCACTTTGGCATTACCTGACCCATTAGCCGGTAAAACCGCTCGCTATGGTTATGCTCAGCTATATGACAAAGCTCATGCAGAATCACATAATCAATGCACTCACGAGGCGCTTTAACCAGGTGAGGGTTAAGGGTGATTCGGCCATTGGGTGAGCAACTGCCCCATTGGGTTTGCATGGTCAGTGTGCGTAGCGGAGGTCGTTCCTCTACCCAAAGGGCTTGTTCCAGCATCGCATCGAGGCGTTTGGCGAAGGTTTCCTTGGCACGTGCTTTGTACCAGTCTGTCAGTAGCTCTTTCACCTTTTCGGTGGACTTCGCTCGTACTGATACTTCCAGTTTGCCACGTAGTAGTTTCACGCCTTGAACCTTCTCATGCGCTTCAATCACTTTCAGAAGGTACTGCTTGCCTAGGTAGTAATAGCTCTCACCGCTGATGTATTGCCGAGGGGTGGTGAATTCAAGCTGTTTGCGGAAATCCCGAAGCTGCGCGTATATCCAGCGCCCACGCTTTTTAACAGCAGATAACACGGCTTCGCTCTCAGCACCCTCAGGAGCCGATGCGATTACCCGACAATCGGGATGAACCTTGATTAATACCTTGTCTGTGGCTTGCGGACGCTTAACTCGCTCAAACGTAATGTCCTCGTCACCATAGCGGAAGCTCATGGTCTGACTTTGGGGTTTAATCGGCACATTCATCTGGTTATACCCATTCAAGGACCGTTCAGCCCGACCCGAGTGATCTGGACAATCATCTCAACTATCTTCTTGGCCTGATCCATTCCGCCACCAATGGCTTTGCATTCCTGGAACATGCGCGGCAGTAGCTTTTTGCGAATATCGGCTTCGATGTTCTGTGGATTGATGGAGTTTTCCGCGACAGAGGTTTCTACCGCTTGGTCAATTTCAAAGGCAACTTTAACCCACTTATCCTGAACTTGCTGGTCGAGGACAGTCAAAACTTCAGGCAGCACTTTCTTGAAAACACCAAAGTAGGCCTGGGCATGGCGATTACCGGCAAAGACATCGGGTATGTCGTTCAGGCGTCTGTCTTGAACTTGCTCTTCGAATTCACGGAACAGCATGTACTGTTTCAGAGGATGGTCGAATAGTTTTTCAGCTTCCTCAATGGCTTGGCGCAGCAGCTTGGAGAACGCTTCCTGAGCATAGGGGTCATCCCGAAGCTCTTGCTCAATCATGCGGGTTACGCGAGTTTTAATAATGTCGGTTTCGTTGCGGGTTTTATCTTCGCTCCAGTCTTCCGGCTGTTGCTTTTGCCCCATCTTGCCCACTTCATACACACCATTGGGTTCTTTAACCTCTACACCCACCACATGCTTATCCAGCAGCTTTTTAACCTGTTCAGCGTATTCATCGTAGTCAATCCTCTCACCAGCATCTTGCTGCACCAGTTGGCGCAGGCTGGAGAATTGCTTCACCGTTTCTTTATAATGACGACGATCCCGGTCGCTAAAGCTCTTATCTTCAAAGAAGGTGGCCGATTGCAGCGCTACCTTCAAGCAGCTGGCGAAGGCCGTCAGGGCTTCGTAGAAGTCTTCCCGTACCTTCAGATGCACGTCAACCAGCTCGCCGCCACGCTCTTCAATCTTTGGAACCAGTACCTGACGCAATTGCTCGATGTCGTTCTTGTTTTTCACACCATCGAATATGGCCCATAGCTGCTTATAGAGCTGTGGCAGGCGCTTATACTCGGTACTCATCTGGTTGTAGAGGCCAGCAATATCATTGATGTCGTAACCGCCCTGAGTGCGGGAGGCCAGATCCTGATATTTCTGGATGGTGGTATCCAGTTCCGCGAGAATGCCGCGATAGTCGATAAGTAAGCCAAATTTCTTTTTCGGGTGCAGTCGGTTTACCCGTGCAATCGCCTGGATCAGGTTGTGTTCTTTCAGTGGTTTGTCGATATACAGCACAGCGTTTTTCGGTTCATCAAAGCCTGTGAGCAACTTATCGACCACGATAAGTATCTTCAGTGAGTCATCTCTGTCGAAGCGCTCGATAAGATGTTTGGTGTAAGCCTGTTCATCCTGGCTACCAACATTATCTTTCCACCATTTGGCGACCAATGGCGTCGTGCTTTCATCTACAGCTGTATTCCCTTCACGCGTATCTGGAGAACTCATTACCAAGGCTGATGCAAACAAACCCGCCTCATCCAGGTACTTCTTGTATTTGATTGCGTCTTCGCGACGCTCGCAGGCCAGTTGTCCTTTTAGCCCCTCATCAATGTTCTTTACGAAATGGTTGGCAATATCCAAGGCAATCAAACGAATGCGGTCATCCGCGCCGTATACCTGGCCTTTCTTGGCGAACTTGCGCTTCAGGTCGGCCTTTTGCTCGACTGAAAGTCCTTCGGTAATACGCTCAAACCAACTGTCGATGGCGCGCTCATTCACATCCAGATCGGGGATGCGCTCTTCATACAGCAGCGGCGTCACCGTCTGGTCTTCCACTGCACGCTGCATGGTATAAGCGTGCACAATGGGGCCAAACTTATTAGTGGTCTTGTCGTCTTTTAACAGTGGCGTGCCGGTGAAGGCAACAAAGGCGGCATTGGGCAGCGCCTGCTTCATGCGGATATGGTTTTCACCGCCCTGGCTGCGGTGGCCTTCGTCAATCAGCACAATGATGTCACCGCTGTTGTTTACACACTCTGGCATTTTGGTAGCGGTGTTAAACTTCTGGATGAGCGAGAAGATGATCCTCTCAGTGCCTTTGCCAATCTGTTCGGCCAGGCGTTTTCCAGAGGTGGCCATCGCCGCTTCTTTGTCTTTCTTCCCGGCCAGTTCGCCGCCCGAAGCAAAGGTTTTGCTCAGCTGGGTTTCCAAATCTACCCGGTCAGTCACCACCACAATACGGCATTGCTTCAGGCTTTCGTGCAGGATCAGCGCCTTACTTAAAAACACCATAGTGAATGACTTACCTGAACCCGTGGTGTGCCAAATAACACCGCCTTCACGTCCTCCAGTGCTACTTCGGGTATTTATGCGTTCAATCAGGCGCTTGATACCAAATACCTGCTGATAACGGGCAACGATTTTGCCAGCCTTTTTATCGAACAAGGTGAAGTAACGTGTCACCTCCAGTAACCGGGCAGGGCTTAACAAACTGATCAGTAATTGATCTTGACCAGTAACAGCAAGCTCACCCGCAGCGGTTAGGCTCTGGTACCAATCCAAGTCTTTTGCCGGGCGATAGTTGAACAAGTTCGCCAGCTGTTCATCATTGAGTGTTCTGTTTTTGATAGCGTACATCTCGACATCGGAGATGTCTTCCTCTCGCCAGGCGGCCCAGAACTTAGCGGGTGTGCCACAGGTACCATAGCGACCTTCGTTACCGTTTATGGATAACAACATTTGGCTATAGGCGAACAATAACGGGATTTCATCATGCCGCTGATTACGCAGGCTTTGCGAAATACCTTCGGCAATGGTGGGGCCTTTTTTAGCATTGCCATCCGGGCGTTTCGCCTCAATTACAACCAGAGGAATACCGTTCACAAAACACACGATGTCTGGTCTGCGGCTTTCCACTCCGCCAGAGCGAGTAACCGTAAACTCTTCGGTAAATACAAAGCTATTATTGGTTGGGTTTTGCCAATCAATCAGTGCAACCGTCGGGCTGGCCTTTTTACCATCCACAAACTCAGTGACCGAGATGCCATACAGCAGGTGGTTGTAGAGGCGCTCATTAGCAGTTAACAGGCCTTCGTTTAGTGCAGGGCTACACACCTCGGCAATCAGGTTGTCGACAGCCTTTTCAGACAGCGGGTAGCTCTTACCTGCAAAGGTAAAAGTACGCTTTTGAAGCTCACTGCGCAGCACTTGCCGTAAAACCACTTCATCGGTTTTACTACCACGGGCGGCTAATGCGAGTTCAGGAGAAAGGAATTGCCACCCGAGGTTGGTCAATAACGTCAGGGCCGGTAACTTGGCACTGTATTCTTCCTGAAATTTTGGTGTGTACTGTGTCATTCGTTATCTCTCTTCAATCCCTGATACCCGAGTTAAAGCTTCTGGTTATGGCTTGGATGCTGCACAAATAAGAGTGGTTATGTCGGAAATAGAACAAACTAAACCGATGGTTATCATGAAAATTGTTAGCCATAACGACAGAGGAATCTTGTCACGGAAAAAACTGAACTTGAGCTGCTCGTTTACCCATTCAATTTGGTGTTCCCAATAGAACTTATAGTGTGCATACCAGTTGCTAAATAATATTTGTTTGCTGATACATGCCTGATGGTACCGGTTCTCAATTTCTGAAAGCTCTTTCTGTAAGTCTGAACAGTCACTTTCTTCGTTAATATTTTTAACCTTGAAGTAAAGTGATTTCAGCTCGTTATACAACTTAGTAAGAGCTACACCTGATTGTTCATAGGATGATTTCTTATGGTCATACAGGCTAATGTAGAGGCCAACAACACCCAATACGATAAAAATTGCTGAGACTAATTCCGTTGATAGCCCTTTTACCGCAAGTGCTAAAATGCCAAACGCCATCGATGAAAAGCTAATTAATCCAGGTGTCTTTTCGATAATGTCGTAGGTGGCAAAATGTTTCTTTGCCCCAAATCCAACGTCATAGCCTTTTTCAGCAATGCTCTTTAATAAATCCAATTTATTCATATAAACCTCACAAAATTGGTACTTGAATTTGGTCGCGAGCGACTACCACGCCATTTTGAATTGCATAACACTCAGCCAAATGAACGCCCTTAAAATCGGCCGTTTCTTTACGTGACGACCCTTCATAATTTGGTATATCTATTTCTCCTCGGATACAGTCACGCCTTTCAGCTTCTGCACCAACATTTAATATTTTCCACTTTACGAAAAAATGGCCTGGAATATCGTGATTTTTAACCTTGAAGATAAGCTTTTTGTTATTACTAATACCAAAGCCGTTCGCCAACATGCCACGTAAGCTTTTTGGTAGCCCTTGATTTTGATGCACGGAGCAATCGATTTCGAAATTGTATTTAATATCCACAGAATACGTATCTTCGATAAACTGCTCCGTGTTTCGCCAAGTCCCCAAAGCTTTTGAAACTGATTCCTCCACAACAATTGAAGCGGGGAAATGTCGTCCATAAACCATTTTCCATTTAGCATTTACGTTGCCGTTTCCTTCTGCCTTTATAGCCGCCAAACAGAGTTCATAAGCGTCTTTAGCTTTCTTTTGGAACTTCTTTTTCACTTTTACGTTTTGGTTGCTACCAGGGGCTTTATAGTGATCTTGATCTGGCAATTCGGATAGGTACTTGAAAAAATCGCGACTCAACCAATCAAAGTAGACATAACCTTTATCATCATACTCGGTGGTTGATTTCAAAAAGTTAAAAGCAAGCGTGTCGATCAATAGCCCCCCCATAGCGACACCATGTTTGTTTCGCCAAGCTCGGGCCATTTTACACAGCAGTCGTAAATTTTTGTTCTTCTGCTCATTAAGGTCTTTTACGGCCTTCATCTCTTGGCGAGGTTTGGTGACCTTCCAACTGCCACCATTGTAAGTGTCAGGGTATTGGAAGTAGCTTTCACCATCATCCCCAGTCTCTTCAAAAACGGGCTGAACTTCGACATGGAAGTTCTGATATGTGACCGTTACAACTAGCCGATCAACGCGAACATCTGTTTTGGGGTATCTAACTTTAATTGCGTCTTTAACATCAGTTAGAAGCTGGGATTGTTTCCCATTCTTGTAGGTATCCCACTTAGATTTAGGCATGATATACAGCATATCTAGGTCTGAAATTCCCTTGATACCTGTGTACCTCCCATAAGAACCAACTTGTAATGTATTGGCAGTAGTTGATTCTGAACTACGAAACTTTTGATTCAGGCTTTTCGTAATCTCACCATAACGAAGCGAAACCTGCTCTGCGTTATCAACCTTCAGGTTGTTGAGAAATTCCTTGAATATATCCGCTACTGACATGACTGCCTCACTTCTTATCTATTGGTGGATGAGGGTCATTACCGTAACTATTGCCAGCTCGGATTTTTCCGTCAGTACCGTGAATCTTGGTATCGGATTGCTGGTTGCGAGCGATCTCTTCAGCAATTTCGATGGCTTCTTTCTGTGTTTTTGTGATCTTAGTCGCTTTTGAGTTACCTGCGCTTTTTACGGCCCATCCATCAGGATGCTTAACTACATGTTGATTTTTACCTTTTGCCATTATGCAACCTCCATATCATCAACTTTTACTCTTCGCTTGCCCGTCAACAACTGCTGCATCAGGGCTTTTTTCTCTTGCTTTAGCGCGTCAAGCTTCAGTTGTAGCTTACTGATAGTTTCGCTTGATGCATGAAGAACGTCGGCAATCCGCTCCTGTTCATCGAAACACGGTACTGGAACTTTGGTATTCATAAACTCAGCAGGTTTAATATTCAGAAGTCCGTTGTTTCTGACCCCCGTATTTACCAAGGCACCAAGTTGAGGTTTAAGGTAGTCAGCTTCAAAAAGGTACTTGAAATAGCGGTGGCTAAGCCCTTGATGAAGTTTGAAACATACGTACACGTGGGGTACCAACCCCGATTTATGACTATCAAGATCAAAAATGCAGCCAAACTCGTAAGTTTTTGAGTTTCCTTTGTTGTATGCAAATTCACCTTTTTTCAAAAGAATATAGTTTTTAACACTCTCGCCAGCCATATATCTGCTGTAGCGTTCATCCTGTCTAACAAACCCAGATAAAGATGAAATAGTGAGAATAGGATGATCTTCACCATCGGATTTACGCTGAATTCTTTTGGAAATTTGACTAATGCTTTGGAATTTCCACTCCCCACTAAACCTAACCCCATTCTCATCCAGCAGACGCTTCTTGCCGGTGAGCAGTTGCTGCATCAGAGCTTTTTTCTGCTGTTGGCTGTTGGCGAGCAGTTGTTCGGTGGTGATGATGGCCTTATCCCAAGTAGAGAGGATTTGGGCGATTTTCTTTTGTTCGGGATAAGGGGGAAGAAGTAGCGGCACTGTATTCAAATCACTTCGATTAATTTTCGGCATTCCCGTGCGCATGGACATTGCTACTGCAACCTTATAGAACTGGGGGCCGAGCATGCAGTGAAGCAAGAAATCAATATCCAACTCACTCTTCGCCCATATCGGGTACATGTCTGCACTACAAACACCCTTAAACCTAGGCCGACAAACTTTGTTCAAATTTGGGCGGATTTTCGAATATACAATCGCGTTCTCATCAAACTCGTACTTTCCTGAGATGAATCCAGATTCTTTGCAGGTTATGACATCGATAATCTGACCAGAGCCTGACACCACATTTTCTGGACCGATGTGCAACATATTCAAATATGGCTCCACTTTAGGGTCCACTTGTCCGTTAGCAATTTCGGTTACCGTGCCGAAATTAGTCTTCAACCAACCTTCAGGAACCATATCCCAACTCCTCTAGATACTTCGCCATCTCGGTTTCCAGCTCGATCAGTTGCGTTTTCAGCTGTTCCCGCTCTGCACGCACAGCTATTAAGTCAATTTCTTCCTCTTCTTCAAAGGTATCGACATAGCGCGGAATGTTCAGGTTGTAGTCGTTTTCTTTAATCTCTTCGAAGCTGGCAACGTAGGCGTATTTATCGACATGATTGCCAGCGTGGTAGGTAGCGACGATCTTGGCGATATTCTCTTCAGTCAGCAGGTTCTGGTTTTTACCGGCTTTGAAGTCGCGGCTGGCGTCAATAAACATGACGTTATCGTCACTCTTATTTTTCTTAAAGAGCAAGATTGCTGCGGGAATGCCGGTGCCGTAGAAAAGTTTTTCAGGCAGGCCAATGACGGCATCGAGCAGGTTTTCATCAATCAGTTGTTTGCGGATTTTGCCCTCGGCCGCCCCCCGAAACAGCACGCCGTGGGGCACGACAACGCCCATGCGGCCAGTTTTCGGTTTGAGGGTTTCAATCATATGCAGAATAAAGGCATAGTCGCCTTTGGTTTTCGGCGGTACACCCCGGCGGAAGCGGCTGAACTTGTCGTGTTCGGCTTCGTCGTGGCCCCATTTATCCAGGCTGAACGGCGGGTTGGCGGTCACAATGTCAAACAGCATTAAGTCGCCGTTTTTATCCAGCAGCTTGGGGTTACGAATGGTGTCGCCCCATTCAATTTTGTGGTTGTCCTCGCCATGCAGGAACATGTTCATTTTCGCCAGCGACCAAGTGGAGCCAATGGCTTCCTGCCCGAAGAGGGCGTATTGCTTGCTACCGTGATTCGCCACAACTTTGCGGCCACACTTCATTAGTAGTGAGCCAGAACCACAGGCAGGGTCGCAGATGCTGTCGCCTGGTTGCGGGTCGAGCAGTTCGGCCATCAAGTCGCTGACTTCCGGCGGGGTATAAAATTCACCGGCTTTCTGGCCGCCACTGGCGGCGAAATTTTTGATAAGGTATTCGTAAGCATTGCCTATCACATCCAATGTACCAACTCGGCTGGGCTTGAGGTTTAATTCTGGCTTGGCAAAGTCTTCCAGCAGGTGACGCAGAATAGTGTTCTTTTGCTTTTCTTCCCCCAGTTTGTCGGTGTTAAAACTGATGTCCTGGAACACGCTTTTGCCGGCATCTTTCAGCTTGGTGCCGTTGGCTTCTTCAATGGCGTGTAGCGCCTGGTCGATGCGCTCGCCATTACCAGGTTCGTGACGGTGCTCAAAGAGTGTATAGAAGCTTGCGGCTTTAGGTAGTACAAAGCGCTCGTTTTTCATCATCTCTTCGATGAGTTCCGGCTCGTCGCCGTACTCGGCCTTGTAACCATCGTAGTGATCTTGCCATACATCGGAGATGTACTTCAGGAACAACATGGTCAGGATGAAGTCTTTATAGGTATCGGCGCTGATGGTGCCACGGAAGGTATCGCAGGCGTTCCAAAGGGCTTTATTTATGCTGTTTTGGTTAACTTTTTCGTTTGCGCTCATACTCAATTCGTCTCTTTTAATAGTTGTTGAAACACGCCTTTGAGCATGTTTTCACGATTATCTAATAATGCTTGGGTAACTTGCTGTTCGTGTTCCCAAAGTCGATTTAGCTTAATAATCTGTTTCTGGGTATTTAGCGAAGGAACGGCGATCTTCAATTGTTTAAGCGTTTCAGCCCTTAACATAGGCATACTGGTTCCCTGACTCGATTCGATTAGTGCTCGTTGCATGGCTGGTTGGTTAAGAATCCAACATAAAAATTCAGCGAGCATATGCTTGGTTGGCGTGAGTATCAAAAACTGACTACTCACTACTACTGGCATTGAAACACTGTCGGTAGGTACTAAATAAGACGCTTTAAAATATCCGCCTCGGGCCGGAAGTAACACACTTCCAGCAGAAACAAAGGCGTTATCTTTCCCTGTCCAGTTGATTTGAGGGAGTGATTCAACTGGCAGATTAAATGAATTGCCATCTTGATGTATTTTTCGCACGTCTTTTATTTGCACAACATACGCATTGCCACCTACTGCCACTTCCTCAACTTTTTCGCGGAAGGTATAACCAGTACGGATATTCGCGATGCTATTTAGGGTTATCATTATAATTGCTCGTTCATTAGATACTCACGGCAGTAATAGCCATCCATGGCCACTTACTTAAGCTGCTTGCTGCAACTGCTCTTTAAGCCAATTAGTCATTGTGCTATCAGTGTCATAATCAAGATCTCTCCAGGCAGCTTCCCCTTGAAGTCTTGTCACTAGTAGCCCGTCATCGTTGTCCATTACTGAAGCCAATGTGTCGCGAATTTGACTTGCTGATTGTTCTGTTGCTATTAACCAGCATGACTCTAATGGTTTTGCCCATGTACCATAGGACTTAATTTTGGTGATTAAATCCTGGTAGTTACGTTGATTTCTCAGATCGTAGTTAATTTGATATACTTTCATCGTTCATTTACCTCGTACGTTCAATTGCTATTAGCTATCGGTTAATGAAAGCAGTGACTGGTTGCCGCCTGTCACTGCAATCCTACTTTACTCATGCAGTATCAAAAAAACACAGTAGACACTCTACGCACAAGATAGGTTAATATTTACCTAGATTCATGCTCGCGTCAATATTTATTTTGCAGTAATCCTTCTACTGTATAATGACTTCATCACTATCAATGTAATTTCTATGTAGTTAAAAAGCCCTAAACCACTTCGTTCAAATCCTGTAAAGCTATAAATCGGAACCCCGCAAGCGGGGCCCCCTTGCTTCGCAACCCTTCGGGCGATTTCTAGCTTGACTGGCTTTTCTCTGCGTAGTGCGTGTTGGCCATGAGGTATGGCGCGCCTTTAGGCGGCAAGCGCCTAAAACTTACCAACCTCATAGCGAAAGGGGGCTTCTATGAAATCTATGGACTTTATAAACAGGGCTAAAAAAGTAGAGTTTGCTGATATAGCAAGGTCGGCAAAGTCGATTGAACGTACCACTCTTAAACATGTTCGGCATACCGACAAATTTTACCTGGTTAAAACAGGCAGTAAGTTACAATTCTGGATCACTCGTGATGATTGCTTGTTGTCTGTGAATGTCTCTCTGCGCTCACCATTTTGTGTTTGTACTGACGCAGATAGTTAGTTATGTTTCCCATATCCCAACTTTCCCAGTTAGAAATTGAGCATTTTTTTAATTTTTTCATAAAATTTTTCGATTTCTTTATGGTGAGTACACTGGTGAGTAAGAGGGCTTAAAAACGGGCCAAAAGTACGCTTAACGCCTTGTTATAACTGAGATCGTGAAATTTATAACGATAAACAAATTCAGAATATTGAATAAAGCTCAGTAACCCTTAGTAAATCGAACAATAAACTTAGAAACCTCGCGATATCGCGAGGTTTTTTTAAGCTTTTACCATAAGTGCTTATCAGCGCCCTCCCTCAACCTATAGTTACAAATCAAAAGTGGTTATTTGAGCTATATATCTGTTGCTTTATATTTGAGTAAGCAGTGAATAAATCAGTCGTACTCAATAACAATAAATGCATCAGGGGCAGTGGATGTTTTCAATTCATGTAGAGCGGATTATCGACCAGCCAATAGACTTTGTTTTTGCCACGTTAAGTGACCATGCAAACTATGCACAATTTAAAGGCGTGGAAGCATCCAACCTTATTGTTGAAGGTAAGTTGGAACAAAATGGTCTTGGTGCTGTGCGAGAGATTATTGCGGGTGGGGCCAACTTGCATGAAGAAATAGTCGCTTACGATCCTCCCTATAAATTAGGCTATAAAGTGGTGAAGTCAAAACCGCTTCCTTATGATCACCAATTAGGTGAAATTACGTTGAAGAAAATCGACGGCAAAACCCATGCGACATGGCGCTCGGTAGGTCATATCACCGTTTTTGTTTTAGGTAGTTTATATTTCGATAAGCAAATTCAAAAAAATGGCGGCAAAGCCTTCGGCAGTATTCTTAAGCAGATTGGGAATATGCCACGCTAATTGATAACACTTCCATTCGCACTAGGCCGAGCTTGGATAGATAATTCATCTCCCCACTTCCGGCATAGTGCTTATGGCGTATTGTTGAAGAGCCAACGCGACACTAATGCGGCGGACACTGCGCTAACGCAATATCAGGCTTTGCCTTCAATCAAAAAGTGATTACTGATGGTGCCAGCTTGACGTGCCTTTAAATGGGGAAGATAAGCTGGGTCTGACATAAACGCTTTACCAGCATCTACAGATGGCCATTCGATAATAACCCGCGCCGCTTCTTTATTACCGCTACCTTCTACAAATTCGTAGTTAGTGCTATTAGCTAAATATACTCCACCGTGTTTCGACACTATGTCGCCCACGCTTTCCATATACGCTGGAACCCAACTCTCATCTTTAACGATTACATCCAATACTGAGTAAGCTTTCATCTGGCTATTTTCCTATTTAAGAAATATTTGTGCACCACGCTAAGGGGCGAACTGTGCATGCGCTGTTAGTAAAGGCTACTGGTAAAAAAATGATTAGCAGTATCTTCTACTCATTTAGGCGCTAGTGCTTAATGTTGGCTAAAGCATAGCAGTTCACCATAAATTGATAATTAGCCTAATCATTGAATGAGTTTATGGTGAAACAGGATAATCAACTTCGCTCTATTAATTACAGGTATTTCTTAAGGAAGTCTTGATGATACGGTAACGCCGATACCTGTTTATCTACCTGTTGTTTTAAGCCGGCTAGAAACCGCTCAAGTTCGGTTTCAGACATTTCATCGGCTACCCGATGATATTGCTCTGGCACCACGCCTTGCCCCATCATAACTTGTGTCCACGAATCGACGCGGAAGATATCCCCATCATCTAAAAACACTCTTCCAGTTTGTTTAAATAGGTTTATTTTGTGAGTGAGGGAAGGGGGAATATCCATGCTATTGCAATGTTCCCAGAATGGGCTGTCTTTTCGGTTGGTCACTTTATAGTGCATCACAATAAAATCGAGAATGGCTGCCATTTCACTGTTGTACTTATTATTGTATTCATCTACGGTCGATTGGGTTATTCCATCAAATGGAAACAAGCGCATTAAGCGTACAATACCGGTCATGATCAGGTGAATACTAGTAGACTCCAAAGGTTCGATAAAACCGCTGGCTAACCCTAATGCAACACAGTTTTTATTCCACCCTAACCGACGTTTACCTGGTGTAAATCTTATAATTCTTGGTTCATTTAACGTCTCGCCTTCTATGGCACTTAATAAGGTGTCTTTAGCTTCGTCGTCGCTCATATAATTGCTGCAGTAAACTAAACCATTACCCACTCGATTTTGAAGCGGAATTTTCCAGCGCCAGCCCGCAGTATGTGCCACACTTTTTGTATAAGGAATGGGCGCGCCCGTCGACGCGGTTTGTACTGCCAAAGCACTGTCGCAGGGAAGCCAATGGCTCCAGTTTTCATACCCGGTATGAAGTGTTTTTTCTATCAACAGCCCTTTGAACCCAGTGCAGTCGATAAATAAATCACCCGCTATTTCCTGACCATCCGAAAGCTTTATACTAGATATACAACCGGTATGTGAGCATTTACTTACATGCTGAATATCACCTTCAATATGCGTCACTCCCGCTTCTACCGCTAGCTCTTTTAAAAAGCGTCCGTAAGCCACGGCATCAAAGTGATAGGCAAAGTTCATTGGCATGCGTTCGCCATAGGCAAACTTACCTTCTTTCGCGGCTTTTAATTCGGTGCAGTAATCACCGAAGTCACCACCAAAACCCAGGTCTTTTGCTCGTAACCAAAAGTGATGAAATTCGCCTGCCCAGCACTCTCGACCTGTTACCCCAAATGAATGGATGTAACTGTGATTTTGCTCTCGCCAGTTTTCGAATTCTATGCCCAATTTGAAGGTGGCATTGGTGGCACGCATGAAGGCTTTTTCGTCTATACCGAGGAGCTTGTGGAACGTACGAATAGGGGGGATGGTCGCCTCGCCAACACCAACAATGCCGATATCTTTTGATTCTACCAGCGTAATGGAAAGGGATTTGCCGAGTAATTTTGAAAGCGCTGTCGCCGCCATCCAGCCAGCGGTGCCACCACCTGCAATCACGACACGCTTTACTGGGCTAGTTTTCGCTCCCGAAGTGTTTGAATTATCGGAATCCGATGACATCATGGCGAGGTCCTTCTTTCTTGTCGTTATCATTTGTTGTGGTTTCTTTCTCTACACAATGAGAAATGGCGGTGAGTAAATCGCGGTTGGTTGGCAACCCAGCAAGCAATTGGCGTTTGCCTTTTTGTAGGCTTTGTTTTAACGCGAAGGCTTTTTTAACCATGTTGCTGTTTTTATCAAGCTGTCTGCCGGTGGTGTGAAACCCCATACCGTACAAAATGTATTGATAGCTTGCCGAAGGAAAGATTTCCTCATTTTCAATAAGATCGTAGCGAGAAGGCGCTTGATATTGCCACAAATCAAGTAGCGCGTTCAGCGAGTCTGGAATACTGGATTCACTTCGCTGTGCTAACCAGTAGGGCTCTTCTCTTTCGCTTAACACATAGTGTAATTTTAGAAAGTCGATAACTCTTTCCCAGCGATAGGTAAAACGCTGATTGTAACGCGAGGCCACGTGACTCATGTGTTGTCGGTTCTGCGGAAATTGGTCGCACAGCATGCGAATACCTAGCTCAACCATCGCAATTGCCGAGGCCTCTAACGGCTCGATAAAGCCTGCTGACATCCCCATACCAATACAATTATTTACCCAAAACTGCTTTCGATAGCCTGGGTCAAACTGTAAATGTCTATATGTGAGGTTTTCTAACTCACTTTGGGGTAACCGCTTTGCTAAGTGCTCGCGCAGTATAGATTCTGCATTTTCCTCGCTTGCATAGTCACTGGCATACACTAGCCCCACACCACGACGGTGTTGCAAGCCAATATCCCACGTCCAACCGCAGGTTTGGGCTGTGGCGATTGTCGTTGAAGCAATGGTATCGGCAGATGCCGACAAGTCGATGCTGCCATAAGGCACCTGTACGGCCACGGCGCGGTTATTTAGCAGCACCGACGACACTGAATGCCATGGCACATGGTAATGTTTGTCGATTAATAGCCCTTGTTGACCGCTACAATCAATAAACAAGTCACCTTTTATCGTATCGCCGTTTTCAGTCACCAGCGACTCGATATCGCCATTATCTTGTGTAACCACGTTCGCAATATGCGCTTGCGTGTGCTTTACACCTAAGCTGGTTTTACAATGGTTTGTAAGCAGGGTCGCTAATGCGGAGGCGTCAAAATGATAGCCGTAATTCAGTACGTAAGCATATTCAGGCGTGGAGTTTTGCTTTGGTGCTAGTCCAGCATGACAAATATCGGGTTGTAAGCAGAAACTTTGTTCAAACGATTCGCTGCTGAAAAACTGTTGCCAGCAACGGTGAATGTCCAGTTCAGTATAGCCTGTGGGTGTCGTGAAAGGGTGTTGGTATTTGTCACCTTGATGGCCGTTGCGCCAACCAGCAAAAGTAGAGCCTTGTTTAAAGGATGCGTGACAGCAAGTAAGAAAATCCGCTTCCTTAATACCTATTTCTTGCAGTGTATCCCGTAAGGAAGGCCAAGAGCCTTCTCCCACGCCGATACTCGGCACATTAGGCGACTCCACCAGCGTTATATTAATTGCGCTTTCGTCACTGTTGCCGATGCGATTACCCAGCCTAGCGGCTAATACTCCAGCGCACAGCCAACCAGCGGTTCCACCGCCCACAATGACTACATGCTTAATAGGTTGGTTCGACACTGTTTATCCCTTTTTCATTAAGTGTAGAGGGCTTGTTTCTTTATTGCTAAGCGTTGTGTTTACTTTACTGTTTTATTCAGTCTCCACTATGACAAAAAAGCCCATTGAGGTGCAACGCATTCCACCCCAATAGGCCATATATCATCTAAGCGTACGCTTTATTTAAAAGGTGTAACGCGCACCCAATGCATAACGCGCTCCTAATTCATCTAGTTGCCACAGCATAGCGCTGGTTCTTCCGTGTCGACGAATATTTTCATCGGTAATGTTTATTCCTTCAAACGATACCGTCAATGCTTCAGACACTTCATACGACATACTAAAATCAATTTGCGAGTATGCTTCTGTATAGCCTGGCTCATTCACATATTGAGACGTGGTATCTAAGAACTTATCACGCCAGTTATAGGCAATACGTGCTTGAAGTGCATCCATTTCATACATGAATATCAAGTTGGCGGTATCACTCAAGCCGACTAACGCAAACTGGGTAATACTTGGGTTTGCATTATTATCAAACCCGATGTCACCGGTAACCGTTGTATAGTTCGCTTGAATACCAAAACCGGTATCGCCGAAGAAGTGTTGTGCAGCCAGCTCAAATCCGTAAATATTGGCATTTTTGTTATTCACAGGCTTCGAATTGATGAAAGTCATCAATGGATCGTCACCATTTGGAATAATGTCGTATTCTGCTTCGAACTGTTCATCGGTCATAGAGTCGTAATCGACGCCATTTTCCATTGCAGCAACCATGTTAAATAACGAGGTATCGCTGATAGGAATACCGCGCGCTTCAAGCTCGTCCATAGCAGCTTGTGCACGAGGGCCTGCGGTAGCATCAGTTAGGCCAAAAATATTCTCTTCAACCTGCTCGTTACCAATAAAGTTTTTAACGCGTTTATCGTAAAAACCTACCGATACGTAACTGGTTTCATCAAAGTAGTATTCCAGTGACAAGTCTACGTTGTCAGATTCAAGAGGTATAAGGGCCGGGTTACCAGAACTTGCCGTTGCCGTTGGGCCATCGCTAAGAAGGGTGGGGCTACTTGGCGTACCAACGGTAGAAGCTGCACTTAAGTTGTTATAAGTCGGTCTGGCGATGGTTTTGCTATATGAGAAACGTGCAATCACATTTTCCATTACTTCAATATCGAAATCTAACGCAGGAAGGAAGTGATCATAACTTGAATCAACTTCCACATCTTCCATGTCGCTACCGAAACGAACGTTAAAGTCGTTGTTACCTTCCCATGCAATCCCGCTAGGCAAACTGATATTCGCAATAGAAGTAACATCTGTATTTTCGTAACGAATACCGGTCAATAGGTTGTATTCCATACCATTGAGCTCACCGGATAAATCGAGCTCGAAATAAACCGACGTAATATCTTCTTCAATGGTACGGTTAGTTGCAAATGGGTTATTGGCAAGTAAATCGAAACCATACTCGTCAGCGGCGAAAGCACCAATTTCAGCCACGCTTCCGGTGAAACCTTGTGAAAACATACCTGTGGTATTGAAGTCGCTGAATTCACTGGCTAAATCGAGAGGGGTTAATGAACCTGCTGGCAATTCACCTGGATTTTCAATACCCCAGTTACCCATGGTATGACGAGTAAGTGATTGTAGCGACGTACTTTCCATAGCACGAGATTCAATACCGAAGTTAATACTTCCGGTATCCATAGCATAGCTACCGTCAATACGAGCTTGGGTAATTTCTGTTTCTTGTGAAGCAAAGTTCATATCAAGAATTGATGTACCCACATCGTCTTGGTCAAGTACGCCGTTTCCATTTAGATTCGTACGAGAAACATCGTCGAAATCTAGCATCATGATAGGGAAGTCGCCGGAGAAATCGACACCTTGACCGCGAGCAACGTTCGCACCAAGTCCAAGGTTTGTCCATGTACCGTAAGGTGAATCTGGTCGACCTTCTGCAGTAGAATTATGCAAGTCGAAATGCAGCGTTAAATCATCGGTAGCAAAGTATTTAACGTTAAAACCTACTGATTTATTTTCGTTAACCTGATTAAGCTCTTGTATCGCTAAGCCCAAGTCACGAGGCAATAAATCTCTACGCTCTTGCGTAATCAGCACGGGAGTTTTAACCGTATTGTCATCGAAGGTTAGGTTGGTAAAGTAACGGTCGTCCATCCAAATCGACTGCTCTGCACGAGCTTCGTATAAGTCTTGTTTTGAATACGTGTAGTCTAGGGTAGCCACGAGATCATCACTTGGCGCATACTGAAAAGTAAGCTGGGCGTTGGTACGCTCACGCTCTCTGTCCGCCATGTAGTAACGTAAATCTGAAGGGATACCAAATAATTGCCCCATTGCTGGTGCATTATTTAGAACGATAGGATCACCACTATCTGGATTAGCCGGATCTGGAGATTGTGGTACCGTGCCATTAAACGGATTTACTCGCCATTCATTAACGAATGCGCCTTGTGCGGCACTATCACGTTGCTGGTAGGACCCAGTAAAGGTCACCCCAAATACTCTGTCGTCGTTTAAGTAGTTAATAAACCCAGACAGCTCTGGCGTGACATCGTCACCCACGCGATTTGTCGTGTCATGCAGTGCTTTCGCACCGACACTCGCCATGATGCCAGTTTCAGACGCATCGAATGGTCTTGCAGTACGAATATTAACTGAGGCACCAATACCACCAGTAGCTATACTTGCGCGACCGGTTTTAAAAACCTCTACAGCACGGACACTTTCAGATGCTAAATCAGAAAAGTTAAATGCACGAGAATTACCAACACTACCGCCATTAGGTAACGCAGCGCCTGGCATCGTTCTGCCATTTAACGTCACCATGTTGAAATCGGGGCCGAAACCACGCGCCGTAATTTGGCTACCTTCACCGTTATTTCGGCTTATCGATATACCGGTAATACGTTGAAGGGATTCTGCTAAGTTTGTATCAGGAAACTTACCAATGTCTTCAGCGGAAATAGCATCAACAACACCCGCTGAATCGCGCTTAATGCCCATCGATTCTTGAACACTGCTTCGAATCCCAGATACTTGAATGACTTCTATATTGTCATTTTCGCTAGCTTCCTGTGCTTGTACTGGGAACATCAGGCCTGTTCCCAATATTAAAGACAGACTAGTAGCGATTTTAGATTTGTATAGCTTGTTATGTGTCACTGTCTTTCTCTCTTATGTTGTGCTGAGTAATGAGCGCTTCCCAAGAAAGGGCTTTCTCAGGTTTACCAACGAAACACCCGCAAGAGAAAGCGCTTTCTCAAAACTAAGTCATCCTAGACTAAAGATCAACATTTTTTTCACACAAACTTCACAACGAAAAATAAGCTTAATATTAGATAACTGTTCTTATTTATATTTATTATTATAAATCAAAAACTTGAATTATACCCTCAAGTGAAATCTGTGAACATCAACCAGCCAAATGTAAACAGGGAATCTGTAACGTAAAGATAAAATATAACAACTTTACAAAGAAAGCGCTTTCTCAAAATGTTGTGTTCATGCTATAAACAAAATAGGTGAAGTCATCCGTAGCGTTTATTTTTCACGCATTCAAACTTTCACCTCGCTACATTACCGAGAATTGTAATAGGACCCTAAGAAATGATGAAAGACATCGAGCTACCCAAAACAAGCCCCATGTTAGATAAAGAATTTACCTTTGGAACAGCGACTTCTTCTTTTCAAATAGAGGGAGATGCTGAAAATCGAATGGAAAGTATTTGGGATGTTTTTTGTCGCACGCCTGGGGCAGTAGCTGATAATTCTGATGGCGTGGTAGCTTGTGAACATATTCTTAGGTGGCGCGATGATGTTGAAATGCTCAAACAACTTGGCGTAGATGCGTATCGTTTTTCTATATCTTGGCCTCGAGTGATGACTCAGGATGGCGAATTAAATGAAAAAGGCGTTTCTTTTTATATTCAATTACTTGATGTGCTAATTGAAGCGAATATAAAACCGTTCGTCACCCTTTACCATTGGGATTTACCACAGTATTTAGAGACAAAAGGCGGATGGCTGTATCGTCAAACCGCTTACGATTTCGCAAACTATGCTGATAAAATTACCACAGCCCTTGGCGATCGAGTTTATTCTTATGCCACTTTCAACGAACCCTTTTGTTCTGCATATTTAGGCTATGAAATTGGTGTTCATGCGCCTGGCCGAAAAGGAAGAAAGTTCGGTCGAGCTGCCGCCCATCACATTTTACTTGCCCACGGACTAGGTATGCAGGTACTAAGAAAAAATGCGCCTCATGCTTTGAACGGTATCGTGTTGAATTTTACCCCGTGCTATAGCGCATCAGATTCTGAAGCCGATAAGCTCGCCACAGAAATGGCAGATCAATATATAAATCAATGGTATATGCAACCTGTGATGGAAGGGAGTTATCCCTATGTTATCGAGGCATTAGCAGATAGTGACAAGCCTCCCATCGAATCAGGTGACATGGAAATTATTTGTCAGCCTTTAGATTTTCTTGGCATTAACTTCTATACCCGTCTTCATTACTCTGCTCCACATAAAGCAGAAGATCTCTTTCACGAGCACGCCCAACAAGCCCCCATGACGGATATTGGTTGGGAAATTTACCCTGAAGCTTTACGTGAACTGCTCGTTTCTTTGGATGAGCGTTATAAACTTCCACCTGTATACATTACCGAGAACGGGGCTGCCATGGCAGATGTAGTCCAAGATGGTATGGTAGACGACGAAGATAGAATAGACTATTACACTGGCCACCTAAACGCGGTTAATGAAGCGATGGAATCAGGCGTGAAAGTGGGTGGTTACTTCGCGTGGAGCCTCATGGATAACTTTGAATGGGCCGAGGGCTATGAAAAGCGGTTCGGTCTTGTCTATGTCGATTTCGAAACCCAAGAACGTACTTTTAAAAATAGTGCGAAGGCTTACCAACGTTTATTAGCTAGTCGTAAATAACAAATATAAAAGGAATACGCTGTGAATCATTCGTTGAGTGTGCGGGAAAAGATTGGTTATGGGTTGGGCGATGCAGCGGCTAATCTAGTCTGGCGAGGCGCCCTTGCATACTTGGCGGTGTTTTACACAGATACCTTTGGGTTAACTGCTGCGGCCGCTGCCATGCTTTTTTTGGTGGTACGTCTTACGGATGGCGTTACTGACATCATCATGGGAATGATTGCCGATAGAACGCAAACTAAACTCGGTAAATTTCGACCCTGGATATTAGGCTCTACCCCTTTTTTAGGCTTATTCATGGTGCTGTGTTTCACCACACCTGATTTTTCTTATACGAATAAGCTCATCTATGCCTACCTAACCTACATAGGGCTAACCTTAGCTTACACGGTTAATAACGTACCCTATTCAGCGCTAATGGGCGTGATGACAAGCGACGACCGAGAGCGAACCAGTTTATCCGGCTTTCGATTTGCTGGAGCTTTTATGGGAGGACTGCTCGTCATGGGGTGCTTACCTATGCTAGTTGCGTTCTTCGGTGAAGGTAATACTGCAAAGGGTTATCAATATGCCATGTACCTTTTTGCTACTCTCTTAGTCGCATTGATGTTCACGACTGTGGCCACCACCAAGGAGAGGGTTCCAGTAGTGCAAAACGACGGAGCAAGCTTACTTCAAGAACTAAAAGACTTGTCTCGTCAGCTACCGTTAATTCTGTTCCCGCTGTCGGCCATTACTGCCTTTTTCTATTATAGAAATTGGCCAAGTGGCATCGCTTTCGTTGTGGTCATTTCGATAACATCCATCTTTATTAAGCGCCTTGTAAATCGACCTGAAGCGAGCAATAGTCGTTCACAACAAGACATCATTGATTTACTTACCAATAAACCCTGGGTCATTTTGCTAGGCATGGGCTTCCTTACTATGATGTTTAACGGCATAAAGTACGGTGTCATTGCCTATTACTTTAAGTACTACATTGGTGATGAATTGCTCACCGGATATTATTTTATTGCCTTATTGGTGGTATCGATATTAGGCGCATTGGCCACGTCAGCATTATCGCGTTTTATGGGCAGGAAAAAGCTATTTATTCTCTCGTTATTGGCTAGCAGCGCACTTACATGTGCAATTTACTTTGTGCCACTAGGTTCTGTTACGGGCATATTTGTATTGGGATGTAGTGCGGAGTTTTTCGCTGCGATCATGCCAACCTTATTCTTTTCCATGCTTGGCGACTCTGCAGATTATAACGAATGGCGTACAGGCCGAAGAGCGACAGGCTTAGTTTATTCAGCAGGCTCTTTTGTACAGAAAACCGGTGGAGGCTTTGCAGGTGCTCTCGTTCTGTTGGTACTAGGAAGTTATGGTTATGACGGCATGCAAGTCGATTCCATTTCGCAAACCTTACCGGGCATGCAGGCATTGATGAGCTGGATACCTGCCTGCTTTGGTATAGCAGGCGCACTCCTAATTATGCTTTATCCGCTCACCGATGCGCGCCAACAAGAAGTAACAGAGACTTTACTTAAGCGACGTAGCGCAACTGCCTGAATAACGGCATAATGCGCAGTATATAATGCGAACACCGTATTGATGGGCATTGGAAAACTAAGTTAGGGGAAGTAATACGTGGCAACAATCTATGAAGTAGCTGATAAGGCAGGGGTCTCGTTGTCGACGGTATCTCGGGTATTGAACGGTAAAACTACTGTAAATCCCGCCTTAAAAGCCAAGGTAGAAGAAGCCATGTTAGCGCTAAACTATCGCCCCAACTCCATTGCTCGTTCACTGGCCACCAGCCGCTCAGATAGTGTAGGTATTCTCGTTTCAGAGTTAAACTCACCATTTTTTGGTGACTTGATGCAAGCAGTAGAGTTGACGCTGAGAGCCGCTGATAAGCACGTCATTATTACAGTAGGGCACAATAACTTAGAAACCGAACAAGACGCGGTCGAATTTCTAATTGGTCGTAATTGCGATGCTATTATCATGCATGCTGAAGCCATGAGTGATGAGTATTTAAAAACGCTGAATTCATCTCGCCTCCCAATTTCTTTGGTAAACCGCCAAGTTGATGGAGTGGGAGAGGGATGTATTGTGTTAGACAATGAAAAAGGCGGCTATTTAGCCACGCAGCACCTTATTAGCCTAGGCCATAAAAATATTGGCTATATATCAGGGCCTTCTGATAAATGCGATGCAAATCAACGACTGGCAGGTCATAAGCGCGCACTTAAAGAAGCAGGGATAGCCTTTACACCGAATTTAGTCTTTGAAGGAAGCTACACCGAAGAAGACGGTAAAGCAGGTTTGTTAGAGTTACTTTCAGGCGACTCGCCTTTTTCAGCACTGGTATGTGCTAATGATTGGATGGCCTCAGGGGCGATGAGCTGTGCCAGAGATTTAGGAATGAACCTGCCACAAGATTTGTCTATCGTGGGTTTTGATGATGCCGTTTTTGCGCACCATGTATTCCCACGCCTAACCACGGTTAGCAACCCTATCTCAGACATGGCTGCTATGTCAGCACGTCATATTTTAAATGTAGTTTATGGCTACAAAGATGAAGTGCAAACCTTGTTTCAACCTTCATTGATAATACGAGAATCGACTATGGCGTATGAGGCCTAAGTTATTGCTATAACTCCTTATAAGTACTCCCTTTAAAGGGCGCATAAGTACACTTAAGCAATGCGTAAACAGCTCTATGGCGCAGTTTCAATTTAAGATAAACTGATTTGTACTGTTTCATGTGAAACCTTTTCGTCCTTCGGAGCGACACATATATGCGTTTAACTATTACCGCCATCTTATTACTCAGTTGCGTGAATACTGTTGCTGCTGAGGTGTTGACCTCAACAACACAGCCGCATAGTGATACCAAAGTTCAGCCATTGCTAGAAGACGAGATAAAAGTAAACAAGGTGCTCGATTCACTACACCAATTTGCCTCCGATGCAAACTTCGACAGCTACTTTTCACTGTATAGCGACAATGCTATTTTCATTGGTACAGATGCTAGCGAGGTATGGACAATGAGTGCCTTTAAAGCTTATGCACAACCTCACTTTTCGAAAGGACGTGGATGGACATATACCCCCCATTCAAGACATATATATTTTTCAAATAACCGCGATGTGGCGTGGTTCGATGAACTTCTAGATAACGATAGCTTAGGAGTGACACGTGGAACCGGTGTATTGATATTAGAGAACCATAAGTGGAAAGTAAGCCAATATCACTTAACCATTCCCGTTCCAAATGCGCTTGCCGATAGCGTTGCAGAGCAAATTAAATCGCATAGAAAAAAGGGCCAATAAAGGCCCTTTCTTATTAGTTAGCAGCGAACGTTATGACTGAGTTAGCGGCTGAATCTCTAACTCCACACGACGGTTCATCGATCTATTTGCCGCAGTGTCATTTGGCACTTTAGGCTGATATTCACCCATACCTACTGTGGTAATGCGAGTAGAATTAACGCTGTAATTCAATAATACATTTCTAACCGCACCCGCACGGCGCTCAGATAAACCTTGGTTATATTGCTCTGACCCTCTGTCATCAGTATGACCTTTTATCATCAGTACTGTCTTTTCATAGTTATTCACTACTTTGGCAACATCTTGAAGTACTGGGTTAAAGTTAGGGCTGATAGAAGAACTATCGGTAGCAAATGTTATATCGCCAGGCATGATCAAACGTAAATTGTCGCCTTCTCGAACTACTTGAACGCCGGTATCAGATAATTCACTTCGAAGCGCTTCTTCTTGCTTGTCCATGTATCCACCAATCGCGCCACCCGCAATGGCACCAACTGCCGCACCCCACGCGTAGCGACTTTTGTCATTATCTCCCGTCGCCTTACCTAACAACGCGCCCATGACAGCACCAATAGCTGCACCTTTCTGCGAGTTCGATGGATCGTTAGCACAGCCAGCAACGGCTAAAGATGCCGCCATTAAAGTAATTCCTATTTTCTTTTTCATAACATCCTCGGTACGTCGTTATCAACTTTTTAAGTGATGGCGAGCTTACGCCTACTTTTAAACTTTACAGTTACATGCTCGCGTCAATGCTATCTTTACTGTTACTAATTTATCGTCTCAATCTATTGTCCAATACGTCTTGAACGAAATTTGTCGAGCACTAATTATTAACTAACTATTAAGTAGTACAGCAATATGCATTCCACATTCATTAACTGGCATGAGTGTAACCAATAAACGAAAATCGTTAAGGGCATTATAGAGGAAGTTAACTGAACGTAAGCTAAATGGCAGCTTATAGTGCAAGCCTTGAAGTGCCTTCCTACGATACGTAATATTACGATAGGCGGGTGATAACAACCTTATTACGCACGCCGCGTTTGAATAATGTTGGGATGTATAATGTGAAGGTGTTTGTAAAGGGTACAGACAAACGCAACGTTCTTACTTAGTCGCGTTTTTACGACAGTGTGTGTTTAGCGTTCTGCTCAACTCGTACAGAACATATCCATTGGAATATGTTTTAGTGCTTACCCGATAGAGACCAAGCGTTCGAAAAAGGCGTTCACGTCAATTTTATAATCAGAAGCAATAGCCGCTTTTGACACCTTAACGTTTTTTTCTGATGCTAAATCGATATCTTTTGGCTCAAGAAAGTGTGCATTTCGAACAGAATAAAATACCTTAACTTTAGGCGCTAATGGCGAGTCAGTTTGTTCAATAACCATGGCAAGTCGTTCATTCGACAATAGGACTAGGCTTCCTACCGGATAGATACCCATACATTTTATAAATTGTTGTACCAATGGTAAATCTAATCGTGACGGCGCATCGCTTAGCAATATAGAAAACGCTTTTTGGCTCGACATACCAGATTTATACACTCTATCTGCAGTTAAGGCATCGTACATATCCGCAATAGCTAACATGCGGCCTTCACGGCTGATGTTTTCACCTTTAGTGCCCATAGGGTACCCTAAACCATCTAAGCGCTCGTGATGCTCACTGATAGTTCTAATTAAGGTTTTGTCTAAGTCGGTTTCATTTAAATAATCTACCCCGTGTTTAACATGCCCTTTCATGATGTCCATTTCATCGTCAGTTAAACGGCCAGGCTTATGCAGAATTTCATCCGGTATTTGAATTTTACCCAAGTCATGTAGAAAACCTGAATATGAGAGATCTTGAACTTCGCTTTCAGACATTCCTAAATGACGACCAAAGTTAGCCAGTAATATAGCAACATTTAAAGAATGTTCTAAGAGGTAGTCATCTTTTTCACGAATTTTCGTCAGACACAATAATGCATCGGGGTTACGGTCTACTGAAGACACCAACTTCGCTGAAAATTCTTTAGGAATACTGCTATCAAAAGGCTGTGCTTTTTTAACACTGCTAAGTAACTGCTTTTGAATTCGCTTGCCTTGAACGTGCAACTTGGTTGCGCGGGTCAATTCGCTTTCAAGGCTTGCCTTAGGTGCTTTCTCTGCAACCTTTTTGCTTACCGGCGCTTCCTTGTTAGGTTCAGGTTCACCTGAAGATACGCTAAACGCTTTATCAGTATCAACAACAAGGGTTAACACGCCCTTTTTTTTAAGGGCATCAGCAATCGCCTGCGAGGTAACTCGTCCTTGGCTTTTAACTGAAAGTTGACCTTTCTGCTCCAGGATTTGATGAACAAACATGCCTGGTTTCAAGTCTTTTATTGTAATTTTCTTAAGCATTATGAGTGAGATACCACTTTAAAAACGCCACGCCAACTGGTGATAAATTATGCCAAACACGAGTACATATTCCTACTGGTCTAGTTCGGCCAATAAAGTATACAAACTAGGTTTCCAACCATAAATTTTCATATTCACTCTATGGTTTCTAACTACGACCCCTTCTGATACCAGCAAAGAACGCTGCTCTTCTGCTAGCTCAGATCCTGCCGGAAATGCTATTTTTCCATCAGCTCTTATAACTCGATGCCATCGAGTAGTAACATCAGAGCCTTTTAAGCACTTTCCTACAAGTCTAGCTTTACCCGGCAAACCTGCAAGGTCTGCTAACTGCCCATAGCTGATTACGTAACCACTTGGTACAATTGAAAGCGTTTTTAGTATTTTGGATTGTATCGCTACATCAACCATAACGTATATTATCCATTCTAACTATTTTTAACTGTTTAAGGACTGGGGTTTATACAAAACACGACTATGAGATCTAAATGTGAAAAGTGCAATTACCCTACAAGCACCTGTATTTGTGAAGCAATTTCATCGGTTATAGTACCAATTAAGGTTATTATAATTCAACACGTTAAGGAATCTGCCAATGCTAAGAATACAGCAAGATTAATTAAGCTTTGCGCTAACGATGTAGAGATAATTCCCACTGATAGTATTAGCGAAATGGCTACATTAGCTTCACGATGTAACGTCCAATCAACAGCACTTTTATACCCTAGTGATAACAGTATCGCCCTTGAGTCACAGCGGGAACACATTGCTTCATCACTACAAACACTATTGGTGATAGATGGTAGCTGGAAGCAAGCTTACGCTGTATTGCAACAATTCCCTTGGTTGTCGTCTATACCGAGCTTCCATTTCGAGCACGCCCCCTCTACACAATATAGAATACGGCATACTCGAATTCGTGCAGGGTTATCAACCCTTGAAGCAACGGCCTATACCTTAAACACACTATATAATATTGATACTCAGCCTTTCATTAAGTTACAAGAGGCTATGCAAGAGAATTGGAGAGGGCCCAAAGCCCACCAGCGAGAGACCTAATCACTAGGCCTCCATTGGAATAAACCCTTTTTGATCTTTAATTAGTGTTATCCAATTTCTTATCGCGGGGTAAGCCGCTAGATCGAAGCCTCCCTCGTGTGCAACATGGGTATAAGCAAATAATGAGATGTCTGCCAGCGAAATTTGGTTACCTAGCAAAAATGGGGTTTGACTAAGTTGTTTATCCATCACTTCAAGCGCTCTGTAGCCTCCAGCTTGCTTCGCCTCATATTCTGCTTTTCTGTCCTCAGGTAAGCCAAGATAAAGATTGATATAGCGCGCAACCGCAATATAGGGTTCGTGACTGTATTGCTCGAAAAATTGCCATTGTAATAAAGTGGCAAAAGTAAAAGGAGAGGTGGGAATAAACGCAGAGCCCGAAGCTAAATAATGCATGATGGCGTTGGACTCAGACAACACACGTCCATCATCCAGCTCTAGAATAGGAATTTTACCGTTAGGGGACTTTGCTAGAAACGTATCTGTTCGACACTCTCCTTTAAGAATATCGACATCAATCCACTCACATGCCTTCCCAAGTAATGCCAGTAAAAGCTGTAATTTATAGCAATTACCTGAGCGTTTATCGCCGTAAATCAGCATGTCACTCTCCTAATGAAATTTGCTTATTCTATAAGCTACCCTTAGTAGAAGGATTCTACAAATAGAAAGGCAAGCCAAGAGGCGGGTAAAGGCATCATGCACATAAGTAATCTAAGCTTTTGGGGTTTGCTTAAAACTCTACGTAAGGTTTCTTTATTGGTTTCTATCGACTCTATTTCTTTGCTGAGCGATGACTTTACGGCGCTATTTGCTTGCTGACGAATTAACTGTGTAATTTCGCTTTCATAATCTTTCATCACTATATTTGCCACTGTGCGCATTCGTTTCGCCACTATAATCATGGGTAGAAACAAATACGCTGAAATAAAAATGGCATAGACAGTAAGAACAACAATATCGAAGAATGGAACTGGCTTGTTGATCCAAAAAATCGGCGTTAGCGCAAACCCTGAGACCGCTATTAAGGTATTCGACAGCGCCATATTAAAAATCTCTCGCAGCAAGTACAGTTCTTTTACAGCGTCAGAATGTTCCGTTGATGCGAGCTTCTGTAAATAATGAGTGTTACTGAAGACTTGTAAAATAAAGAGCGTTAACAATAACCAAAAAGGGATTGATGTGAGTGCAATAACAAGCACTTCTGGCTCATCTATTCGTGTCACTAAGCCTTCGGATAATAAATACGCAATAGGCATGATCACCCCAATAGAGGTTGACCACATTAAATGTCTAGCGAACTGCCTTCCTAACAGACTGCGATGATGATTAAACTGACTAAGTTTTTCTAAGCTTACTAATGCTGCAATTAATGTACTTGCCGCATTCTTATGAACATTTCTTATCGTAAGCCAAAAAAACCCAGAAAGCAGCGTGGTGCCTAGCGCAGTATTAAAATCTCGCTGATGATTTGCGTCTAGAACAGGCCACGTTAATGACCCAGTCCAATTATGTATAAGTAGGAGGATCAAAACTAAAAAGAGTGGGTACGCCCATACACTTACTACATTGCGGTTACTCTCGTAAGCACTGAACTTCATCGTATTTTTTAATCGCTAGTTATAATAATAGGAAAGTGACACATACGCGTTTACTAAACGCCGAACTAGGAATTATACGGATATCAGAAGTACAAACCAAATTTAAAAAGTACTTAAATATCGCCTTTTAATTTTAGGCGTAAATCTGAAAATTTAAATTAGCGTTTCGACCATTGAAACTAAACCCCACGAAACAGGAATCAAAACAACTGCCACTATAGTTTTTAGTTTATCACTATTTTTAAAAGCTTCACTTGGGGCTCGGGCCATTCTTGACGGCCTATTTTTATCAATAAGATTGCTCTGTTCACTGTGGCCTTCGTTTAAGGCTCGAGTCTTCTGCTGTTTTAAGATAGCTTTGAATTTTAACAAGGGCGTAAACGTATATGCCACTATTAGCAGTGACAGACTCACCACCGCTACCACCTCTAAAGATGATACGACTACATTGAACCAAAATATAGGCAGAACGGTTAATAGGCCTAAGGCAATAGTGGCATTGGTCAAAGAAAGCTTGGTTATTACACTAAAAGACGCACAGTAGTCTGAAGGTTTATTGGTTCCTGGAAGCACCTCCTTTAGCAGGTAGGTCACATTGGATCTGACTTGAAATAGAAATAAGGAAGTAAGAAGGCTAAAAGTAACGAATGATGCGATGTATGAAATGCTTTTAATATTATAGCCTTCGTCACTAATATCCCCTAAAAATGCTAGTACAACCATAAACATACATGAAATTATTACTGAGTTTACAACTTGATGATGAAAGACCTTGGTTAGCCTTTGTCTATGTACTGAAAACTGACCTAACTGATTTTTTTTAACCAACAACGAAATTAAACTGCTTGCTACGTTTTGGTGAATATAACGAAATCCAAACCAGAAATATCCAATAAATAATGAAATACTTACTGCAGAATTAAAACTGCGCTGAGCAGAAATATCGCCAGAATTCGGCCAGTAAAAAGCGCCCGAATACATATTCAATAGCGGTATCGCTAATAAAATTAAGAGAGGAAATAAGCCAATAAACTGTTGTGGTTTATTGGTTGGAGGAGCTATCTTCATAAAACCATCGTATCTACTAACGAGAGAATACAGACAGACTGCTATTGTAATACTACGAATTAGCCACAATCTGCGTAGACAATCATTATATTCAGCAATCCTTATGTTAATCGATTGACGTATTTATTTACACTGTTTATCTATCTATTCAAATAAAAAAACCCGCCAAAAGGCGGGTTTTTATAAACAGCTATTAGATTACTTGCGTAACTTCTGAATAAGGCGAAGTTGTGCGATAGCTTCAGACAACTCTTGAGCTGCTTCTGCGTAATCAAAGTCTGCGCCTGGGTTGGCGATGTGCTCTTGTGCACGTCGTTTGGCTTCTTCTGCTGCTTGCTCATCTAGATCTTCTACACGAACCGCAGTATCAGCCAGTACGGTGACGTTACCAGGCTGTACTTCTAGTACACCACCTGCAACGTAAATAACTTCTTCTTCACCGAACTGCTTAACCAAACGCACCATACCAGGTTTAATAGCAGAGATAAGTGGCGCGTGACCTGGGTGTATACCTAGTTCACCTTCGCTACCTGTCACTTGAATCGTTTCAACAAGACCAGAAAAAATTTCTTTTTCTGCGCTTACTACGTCCAAATGTACTGTCATTGCTGCCATAGAACCTCCTGATTAGGTACGTTAGCACATTAATAGGCTGACAGGGTCAGCCACATAATTATGCTTTATTGGCTTTCTCTTGCGCTTCTTCGATAGAACCAACCATGTAGAAGGCTTGTTCTGGTAGAGAGTCATACTCACCTTCCAGGATACCTTTAAAGCCACTGATAGTGTCTTTAAGCGATACATATTTACCTGGAGAGCCAGTGAATACTTCTGCTACGAAGAAAGGCTGAGAAAGGAAGCGCTGAATTTTACGAGCACGTGATACCACTTGCTTGTCTTCTTCAGACAACTCGTCCATACCTAGGATGGCAATGATGTCTTTCAACTCTTTATAACGCTGAAGTACAGTTTGTACGCCACGTGCTACGTCATAGTGCTCTTGACCAATAACTAATGGGTCAAGCTGACGTGAAGTTGAATCTAGTGGGTCTACCGCAGGGTAGATACCAAGAGACGCGATATCACGAGAAAGTACAACTGTTGCGTCTAAGTGAGCAAAGGTTGTTGCCGGAGATGGATCCGTCAAGTCATCCGCAGGTACGTATACCGCTTGGATTGAAGTGATTGAACCTGTCTTCGTTGACGTAATACGTTCTTGAAGTACACCCATCTCTTCTGCAAGCGTAGGCTGATAACCTACTGCAGACGGCATACGACCTAGAAGTGCTGATACTTCAGTACCTGCTAGGGTATAACGATAGATGTTATCTACGAAGAATAGTACGTCACGACCTTCGTCACGGAACTTCTCAGCCATAGTAAGACCTGTCAAAGCAACACGTAAACGGTTACCAGGAGGCTCATTCATTTGGCCGTAAACCAACGATACTTTATCAAGTACGTTAGAGTCGTTCATTTCATGATAGAAATCGTTACCTTCACGAGTACGCTCACCAACACCGGCGAATACAGAGAAACCACTGTGTTCGATTGCGATGTTACGGATAAGCTCCATCATGTTTACTGTTTTACCTACACCAGCACCACCGAATAGACCAACTTTACCACCCTTAGCGAATGGGCAAACCAAGTCGATTACTTTGATACCAGTTTCTAGTAATTCTACTGAGCTAGACTGATCTTCGTAGCTAGGCGCTGCACGGTGAATAGACATACGGTCTTCTTCGCCAATTGGGCCTGCTTCGTCGATTGGGTTACCCAATACGTCCATGATACGGCCAAGAGTAGCTGTACCCACTGGAACCATAATAGGGTTTTCAGTGTTCTCTACAGCCAAACCGCGCTGTAAGCCATCAGTAGAACCTAGGGCGATAGAGCGAACTACACCGCCACCTAATTGTTGTTGCACTTCTAGGGTTAACCCAGACAAGCCACCTTCGGTAACTCGTAGTGCGTCATAAACTCTTGGTACCGCAGTTTGTGGAAACTCAATGTCCACAACGGCGCCAATGATTTGGACGACCTTACCTTGACTCATAATTTGTCCTCGTTATCTTTTAGAAACCTTTGCCTACACCGCTGCGGCACCGCTCACAATCTCACTAATTTCTTGTGTGATTGCAGCTTGACGCGCTTTGTTATATATCAGTTGCAACTCATCAATTAAGTCGCCAGCGTTGTCGGTTGCTGCCTTCATGGCAACCATTCGCGCAGCTTGTTCTGACGCCGCGTTTTCTACAACACCCTGATACACCTGAGACTCAATGTAACGTACCATCAATGCTTCCAAAATTTCTTTTGGATCTGGTTCGTAAATGTAGTCCCAACGATGCTTATATTCTTCGTCTTCAGACTTTGGCAAAGGCAATAACTGATTGATCACAGGGCTCTGTGTCATGGTGTTTACGAAGTCATTAAATACCAAGAAAACTCGGTCTAATTTGCCTTCGTCGTAAGCTTTAAGCATTACACGTACAACACCTACTACATCGCTCGCAGACGGCTTATCACCCAATCCAGATTCAGCGGCAAGCAAAGTGCCACCAAAACGGTTGAAGAAAGAGCACGCTTTTGAACCTAATGCAGCGAAGTCCACTTCTACACCTTGGTCACGCCATTTTTTGACGTCCTGAGTGACAAGCTTAAATTCATTACTGTTTAAGCCACCACACAAGCCTCGGTCAGTGGAAATCACAATGTAGCCGACGCGCTTAACTTCACGCTCTTCCAAATAAGGATGGCGGAACTCAAGGTTACCGTTAGCAATGTGACCAATCACTTTTAGCATGTTTTGCGCATATGGACGGCCAGAGGCCATACGTTCTTGCGCCCGTTTCATTTTGGACGCAGCAACCATTTCCATTGCACTGGTAATCTTTTGAGTATTTTTGATACTCCCAATCTTACCTTTTATTTCTTTACCGCTGGCCATGACTATTTCTCCGATTACTCAACGTGAAGCCGATGGTGTTTACACATCATCGGCTGCATTGATTACCAAGTTTGTGTCGCTTTAAATTGTGTTAAAGCGTCAGCTAACTTAGCGGCGATTTCGTCGTTGAAGTTACCAGTTTCGTTGATAGTCTTCATAAGGTCAGCGTTTTCGCTGTTCATGTAAGAATGAAGAGCAGCTTCAAAATCTAGGATTTTGTTAAGCTCAACGTCCTTAAGGAAACCTTTTTCAACCGCGAACAATGATACGCCCATATCTGCAATAGATAGTGGTGCATATTGTTTCTGTTTCATTAGCTCTGTTACGCGCTCACCGTGCTCAAGTTGCTCACGGGTTGCATCATCAAGGTCAGATGCGAACTGCGAGAATGCCGCCAATTCACGATACTGAGCAAGTGCAAGACGAATACCACCGCCCAACTTCTTGATAATTTTAGTTTGCGCAGCACCACCAACACGAGATACCGATACACCAGCGTTAACCGCTGGACGGATACCTGCGTTAAACAAGTCAGTTTCTAGGAAGATCTGACCATCTGTAATCGAGATTACGTTGGTAGGTACGAAAGCAGATACGTCACCAGCTTGCGTTTCGATAATTGGAAGCGCAGTTAATGAACCGGTTTTGCCTTTCACTTCACCGTTTGTATAACGCTCAACGTATTGTTCGTTTACACGAGCAGCACGTTCTAGCAAACGAGAGTGAAGATAGAAAACGTCACCAGGGTATGCTTCACGACCAGGAGGACGCTTAAGTAGCAATGAAATTTGACGGTAAGCAACAGCTTGCTTAGACAAATCATCATATACGATTAGCGCATCTTCACCGCGGTCACGGAAGTATTCACCCATAGTACAACCAGAGTATGGTGCAAGGTATTGCAATGCAGCAGACTCAGACGCAGAAGCAGCAACGATAATGGTGTGACCCAATGCGTCGTGCTCTTCAAGCTTACGTACCACGTTAGCGATAGTAGAAGCTTTCTGACCAACCGCTACGTACACACATTTAATGCCTGTACCTTTTTGGTTGATGATAGCGTCGATTGCCATTGCGGTTTTACCACACTGACGGTCGCCGATGATAAGTTCACGCTGACCACGACCCACTGGGATCATGGCATCAACTGACTTATAACCAGTTTGGATTGGCTGATCTACTGATTGACGCTCGATTACACCAGGTGCAATCTTTTCTACTGGCTCAAAGCCAGCTGCATCAATGGCGCCTTTACCGTCGATAGGCTCACCAAGTGTGTTTACAACACGACCTAGTAGGGCATTACCAACAGGTACTTCAAGAATACGGCCTGTAGATTGTACTTTTACGCCTTCCTGTAAGTCCGCATATGGACCCATTACAACCGCACCTACAGAGTCTCGCTCAAGGTTTAGTGCAATAGCGTAGCGGCTTCCAGGAAGCTCAATCATTTCACCTTGCATTACATCGGCAAGGCCATGAATGCGGATAATACCGTCAGTTACTGCGACGATAGTACCTTCATTGCGTGCTTCACTGCTTACATTGAACTGTTCAATTCTTTTCTTGATCAGTTCAGCAATTTCAGTGGAATTAAGTTGCATGCTCTTATCCCCGTTATGCTTGCAACGCGTCTGCTAGACGGTTCAATTTCGATTTTACGGAACCATCTATTACTGTATCGCCGGCTTTAATAACCATTCCAGCGATCAGGTCAGGATTCACGTTACAATTAAGCTTCACTTTACGTGCCAAACGTTTTTCCAACGATGCAACCAAATCGGTTTTCTGTGCATCGTTCAGCGCAGAGGCTGAAGTTACGTCTACTTCAATTTCTTTGTCGTAATCTGCTTTAAAGGCATCAAACACATTTGAAATTTCAGGCAACGCGGCTAAACGTTTATTTTCAGCCAGTACCTTTACAAGGTTCTGGCCATGATCATCGAGTTGCTCACCACAAACATTGATGAAAACGTCAGCTAGCGTATCTGCAGCTACTGCTCCAGATAACAACTGATGTATATCATCGTTTTGTGCTACTGCACCTGCAAAGGTCAGCATTTCTTGCCACTTCGCAATGGCATTCTTCTCGACGGCGAAATCGAAAGCTGCTTTAGCGTAAGGACGAGCAACGGTTGTCAATTCAGACATGGCTCATCTCCCTCTTAAAGCTCAGCGACAAGTTTTTCAACAATGTCGTTTTGTGCGTTAGCATCAATTTCACGTTGTAAGATTTGCTGTGCGCCAGCTACTGCTAATGCAGACACTTGCTTGCGCAAATCTTCTTTGGCACGATTGCGTTCAGCTTCAATTTCGGTGTAGCCAGAAGCAATAATCTTCTCGCGTTCTGCATGGCCCTTCTGCGTTTCTTCGTCAACCAATTGGTTGGCGCGCTTTTTGGCTTGCTCGATAATTTCGGCTGCTTGCGCTTTCGCATCTTTCATTTGCTCAGTGGCTTTCGCTTGAGCAAGTTCTAAGTCTTTCTCTGCCCGTTCAGAAGCTTCAAGCCCATCGGCTATTTTCTTCTGACGTTCTTCAATCGCTGCCATCAGCGGTGGCCACACATATTTCATGCAGAACACCACGAACACAGCGAAGGCGATTAATTGACCAATAAAAGTGGCGTTAAAATTCACAATCGCCCCTCCTCTAAAAGTTCGCTAAAAAAGTGTGTAGTAAAATTAGGCACCAACAGCGAACAATAGGTATAGAGCGATACCAACACCGATCATCGCGATAGCGTCAATAAGACCTGCTACGATGAACATCTTAACTTGAAGTTGAGGTGCTAGTTCAGGTTGGCGAGCAGCAGATTCTAGGAATTTACCACCCAGCAGACCGAAACCAATAGCGGTACCAAGGGCACCAAGACCGATCAGTAGTGCAACTGCGATGTATAACATGTACGTCTCCGATTTAAGTTAAATTTAAAGTTAATGTTAAAAGTAGAACTCGGTTATTAACCGCGCCGGTCAATCCAGGTATTACCAGCGCGGATCAATGCTTACTAGTGGTCTTCACACGCCAAGCTTAAATACACGATGGTTAGCATCATGAAAATAAACGCTTGTAGAGGGAGAACCAAAATATGGAATACAGCCCACATAAAATGTAAAGGTAACTGGAAGTAACCAATGGTGGCTATCAAGATAAAGATTAGCTCACTGGCGTATAAGTTACCGAATAAACGCAGTGCTAATGAAAGCGGGCGTGCAAGTAAGGTAACTGATTCCAGAATAAAGTTTACTGGGATGAATACAGGGTGACCGAATGGTTGCATAGTAAGTTCTTTTGCAAAACCGCTGATACCCTTCATTTTAATTGAATAGAAAAGAATTAGGATGAATACACCAGACGCTAATGCAAACGTCAGGTTAAGGTCAGTCGTAGGTACAGCCTTCATATAAACATCATGAGGGTCCATACCGAAGGCATGCTGACCTACAAGACCAGCAATCCAAGGAATAAGGTCAACAGGCACTAAATCCATCAGGTTCATCAATAAAACCCAAACAAAAATAGTTAGTGCAAGTGGTGCAATTAGTGCACTTCTTCCGTGGAAGGTACTTTTTACGTTGTCGTCAACGAACTCAATAACCAATTCTACAAACGCCTGCATTTTGCCAGGTACGCCCGTAGTGGCTTTTGAAGCTACGCTTCTAAAAACAACAAGAAATAGTATGCCAAGGCCAATTGACCAGGCTAGTGTGTCGACATGCCACGCCCAAAAACCTGCATCAGAGCATGCTTTGTTAAAAGCAATTCCGTTGTCGGTTGAGCACATGGTGGCATTGGTCAAGTGGTGCTTGATATATTCTGAGGTAGTGTATTCAGATGCCATTGTTTAACCTAAGTTGTAAAGTGTAAAAATTGGTGACTGGTTCCAGTACATATTCGTAAGCAAGTATTCAGTAGTTATTTATTAATCGTTATTGTTTGACTACTTCGTACCATAACGGAACATGGCCAGTGCGTGACTGGCGGTTGTAACGACATAAGCCACAAAAACTTCTAGCGGCGCGGCATTTAAGCCTGCAAATGTCACTACAAATAAAATGATTGTCAGTGCCAGTTTCAATTTTGAACCTTGGCTAAAACTTTGGGCAACAAGTTCGTTTTTACTTGCACCAGCATATTTAAATGCAAACCCCGAAAAAATCGCTGTTGGCAGTATGCTTATCACTGCGCCAGCGGCGGTTGATATTGCAGAATGTTGACCTGCGATAATACCCGCCAAAAGGGTTATTATTAGTGCCGTGACTAACTGAAACAGAATGCCTTTTTTGGCAATAAATACTCCATGTTCAGCTAACTTGTTTTTCACGTTGCCCTTCTGCTTGTTCATGTCTAACGAAAAGCGTCAGAAGTATACTGTTTTACCGACATTTTTCAACAGTACATCGCATTTTGAAAGCTATTCTGAAGATATTCTAAGGCTATAACCGGAAAGGAGGCTGTCCACAGCCCAAGTTTAAGGAATGAATGACCTCGTTATTCATACTTACCATCTTTCAGAATATAAACATAACCTACTGAATTTTAGTGATTATTCCGTCTAATTGTTGTAAGTCGTCGAAGCTAATGACTAATTTACCTTTCCCTTTTGCGTTATGGTCTATTGTTACCGGTGCCCCTAAATTTTCTGAAAGTCGGGTCATAAGGTTTTGCACATCTGGATCAATTTGCTTCTCTTGCTTCGGTTTTTCTGGTTCAAGTAGCTTTTTGACCAGCTTTTCTGTATCACGAACCGTTAAACCTTTACCCGAAACAACATTTGCCGCTTCTGATTGTTGCTCACCGTCAAGGGCGAGTAATGCGCGAGCATGACCCATTTCAATATCACCATGCTCAACTAGCAACTTAACGTCATCATTAAGATTGTTAAGTCGAAGCAAATTGGTCACGGTTGTACGAGATTTACCCACAGCTTCAGCAACTTCTTGGTGGGTTAAGGAGAATTCATTCATTAGACGGTCTAATGCTTGCGCCTCTTCCATCGCGTTTAAATCTTCACGCTGAATATTCTCAATTAGCGCGATGGCAACCGCGGCCTCATCAGGTACATCTTTAACAAGACAAGGAACTTCATCAAGTTGCGCAAGTTGCGATGCACGCCAGCGACGTTCACCCGCAATAATTTCGTACTTATTGTCGTCTACTTTGCGAACAACGATGGGTTGAATAATACCTTGGGCACGAATAGAGGAAGCAAGGTCTTCAAGGGCATCAGGTGACATGTCTTTGCGAGGCTGATATTTGCCAGGCACAAGAAATTCTATAGGTAATTTACTAAGTTCGCTTTGTGTAGCTTCTGTCGCCGCAGCATCTGTTTCTCTTTGCGACGTCGATTGACTGGTTGCTAATAGCGCATCCAAACCGCGACCTAGCCCTCTTTTTCTTGCTGACATATTTCCCTCAATGGCCTATTTGCTGATATGCATTACGCTTTATTATAATTTAACTGGCTTTCGCCTGACTTGGCGCAGATTTATCACGACGACGAAGAATTTCACCCGCCAATGCTAAATATGCTTTAGCCCCTGTAGAAGACTTATCGTAGTACATCGCCGGTGTACCGAAACTTGGCGCTTCAGCTAGGCGCACGTTGCGCGGAATGACAGTACGATATACTTGCTCACCAAAGTGACGTTTAAGCTGTTCGGAAACATCGTTGGCAAGGCGATTACGAGGGTCGTACATAGTACGCAATACCCCTTCAATCTTCAATTCAGGATTTACCACTGATGCGAGTTTTTGAATGGTATCCATTAACGCCGTTAACCCTTCGAGTGCGTAATATTCACATTGCATCGGCACCATGACTGAATCAGCAGCAGCTAATGCATTCACCGTAAGTTGGTTTAGTGAAGGAGGGCAGTCAATAAAGATAAAATCGTAATAATCGAGAACAGGTTTTAACGCATTTCTAAGTCGCACTTCACGGGCAAACATTTCCATCAACTTAATTTCAGCTGCCGTCACGTCACCGTTCGCAGCCACTAAATCAAATTTACCCGCTGTATTTTTTACAATAACGTCGTTGATAGGTTGTTCTTCGATAAGCAATTCAAACGCGGTAGCGTGAACATCGTATTTGTCGACGCCGCTTCCCATGGTTGCGTTACCTTGTGGATCAAGATCAATCAGTAGCACTTTACGTTTTGTTGCAGCCATTGAAGCTGCAACATTCACTGCAGTAGTGGTTTTACCCACACCACCTTTTTGATTCGCGATCGCGATTACCTTTGCCACAATAAGTCCTGTTATGCCTTTTTAATCCAAACGAGGTGTCGTTCGCCCACCAGATTAGGAACAGTGAGACTCTCCGTTTTGATCACCTGATAGTGATCACTCACTTCTTTCAATTCGTCTTCTGGAAACTGCCCTTTAAGTGCAAGGAACTGCCCGTCTGAATTTACCAGATGTTGGCACCAGTGCAACATATCTTTTAACGAAGCGAACGCTCGGCTAAGTACTATATCATACGGTTGCGCTGGGGTATGTGCTTCAACACGACTTTGAACAGGCGTAACGTTAGATAATTTAAGGGTATGGACACATTGGGTCATAAAGCGAACACGCTTACCTAAACTATCTAGCAAGGTAAATGCTGTGTCAGGAAACGCTATCGCAAGGGGCATACCTGGCAAACCAGGGCCAGTGCCGACATCAATGATATGTTTGGCTTCATGTTTAGCTAAATATGGATATATCGCTAATGAGTCCAAAATATGTTTTACCATCATTTGTTTCGGATCGCGCACCGATGTCAGGTTGTAGGCTTTGTTCCATTTATCAATCAATAATACAAAGCCCACTAGCTTCGCTTGCTGATCATCGCTTAATTGAAGTGATTGTGCCGCAAGGCCCGAGGCCAGTATTTCGTGTAATTCTTGCTCTAAACTCATAAATTGAAATCTGCTTAAGCGCTTAATTTATCGTGTTTTCTTAACATGCCGTGCTTTTTCAAATACACCAAAAGCAAGGAAATAGCGGCCGGTGTAATTCCAGAGATGCGCGACGCTTTACCTATGGTCTCAGGTCTCGCTTCTGTGAGTTTCGCTACCACTTCGTTTGATAAACCTGAGATTTTAGTAAAATCGAGATCAACCGGTAACAGTGAATTTTCGTGACGCTGTGTTTTCGCTATTTCGTCCATTTGACGGGCAATATAACCAGCGTATTTAATTTGGATCTCAACTTGTTCTGCTGCAATGGGATCGGTTAAACCAGGCCCAATACTTTCAATATCCATCAATTGACGATAGGTCATTTCAGGTCGACGTATCAGTTCTTCTAGCGAATGCTCTTTGCTTACTGGCGTTTTAAGCAGGGTGTTAAGTGCTGGCGTAGCACCATGATCTTTATGTACCCATTGACCGCGCAAGCGTTGCAATTCACCTTCAACCGCTTCCATTTTAGTATTGAACGCTGCCCAACGTGCGTCGTCTACCAAGCCTATCTCACGACCTAACGCGGTTAAGCGACTATCGGCGTTGTCTTCACGAAGGAGTAATCGATACTCTGCACGGCTGGTAAACATACGATAGGGTTCTTTCGTTCCCATAGTAGCCAGATCGTCAATCAATACACCCATGTAAGCTTGATCGCGACGTAAAATAAGCGGATCTTTTTCTTGTGCTTGCAGCGATGCATTAGCACCAGCAATAAGGCCTTGCGCACCTGCTTCTTCGTACCCGGTTGTGCCATTAATTTGGCCAGCAAAAAACAAACCTTTGATAAATTTATTTTCTAAAGTTTGTTTCAAATCTCTAGGATCAAAGAAATCATATTCAATCGCATAGCCTGGACGAACAATATGCGCGTTCTCAAAACCTTTGATTGAGCGCACAAGATTCATTTGAATATCGAAAGGCAAGCTTGTTGAAATACCATTTGGGTAAACCTCAATGCTATTTAACCCTTCTGGCTCTACAAAAATTTGATGCGAATCTTTGTCTGCAAAACGGGTGATCTTATCTTCAATGCTTGGGCAGTAACGAGGGCCAATACCTTCAATTACGCCAGTGAACATAGGAGAACGATCAAGTCCGCCTCGAATAATATCGTGTGTCTTTTCGTTAGTGTGCGTGATGTAACACGGGATCTGTTGTGGATGCATTTCACGGTTGCCCATGAATGAAAATACCGGCGTTGGATTATCACCAGGTTGTGCCTGCATCACACTAAAATCTAACGAACGGGCATCTAATCGTGCAGGTGTACCGGTTTTTAAGCGGTCTACACGAAACGGTAAGGCACGTAAACGATCTGCGAGGGCTATCGAAGGGGGATCGCCTGCGCGTCCACCACGATAGTTCTCAAGGCCTATGTGAATCGTGCCGCCTAAGAAGGTTCCTACTGTGAGTACCACGGTTTTGGCTTTAAATTTTAGCCCCATTTGGGTAACCACACCAGTCACCTGATCGTTTTCAACAACAAGATCGTCAACGCTTTGTTGAAACAACGTGAGGTTTTCTTGGCTTTCTACGATTTTACGAATGGCTTGGCGGTAAAGGGTTCTGTCAGCTTGAGCACGCGTTGCTCGTACCGCTGGTCCTTTGCTTGAATTCAAAGTTCTAAACTGAATACCACCTTGATCGGCAGCCAAACCCATTGCACCACCAAGTGCGTCAATTTCTTTTACCAAATGACCTTTGCCGATCCCACCGATCGCTGGGTTACAAGACATCTGTCCAATGGTTTCAATGTTATGAGTTAACAGTAAGGTGTTTGATCCCATGCGAGCAGCAGCTAGCGCAGCCTCTGTTCCAGCATGACCACCACCGACTACGATGACATCAAATGCTTGGGTGTAATACATATCGAACCTCACTATTAACGTAAATGGAGTAACTTTTTTCTTTTCTGTACAAGTCGAAAAAAGGGCGCGTATTTTAGCTGACTTATTGCATAAAGAAAACGGTTAAATTTTCTTCAATGCTGTTGCTCATTTCTTTTCGACCTGGCTCTATTGATCTTAAGATCTTATATAGATCTGTTTATTTTTATTATTATTAGGATCAGCAAGATCTGTTAGTAACCCTTTAAAGCAGTTTCAGATCATTAAGTTACACGATCTAAAAGGTTGTGTAATACAGATCGATAACCCCCTCATAATCTTGTGTATAAACCCCTTAGTTATCCACATGGGCAATTGTGAATAAAGTTACTCATTCTTCAGTAAGAGCTTATACACAGTGGTTTGTAGGATCCTATCCACAGCACTGATCAAGATGTGATCGCACTGGGGATAAAATGTTGGTTAATACTACTGTTAGATCGTTAACTAAGCATAGAATATGGCTTTAAGAGCGATCTAACTGTGGATGAGATCTTTCCACAATTTCTGAGTGGATCATATGATCACTCATTATCTTTTATATTGTGATCAGGAAAATAATTGAAAATTTATGGAGGAAACAGAAAAAATGAGTGCCACAAGGGAGTAATGATCATTATTAATGACACCCTTTTAGAGAATTACGAGGGGGATTTTAATGATCTTTTAACGCTTACTGCCTGTGGCTTTTGGTTTAGCGTACCTGATTAGGTTGATATCTTGGTGTGATATTCTGTGCTTCGGCTTCATCTTGGGTTAAGCCTTCACGTCTACTTGGCCCTTGAAAGCGTACTTTGTAAGTATCGTATTCTTTGACTGACTCAAAGCAATAGCGCCCCATAGCGTGCTCTAGCTCGCCTAAACTGTGGTTAGTGATCAAGATACAGTTCTTTTTATTAACCAATCGTTGGCGTAATAAGTTACCTAACCAGCTTTGGGTATTCTTTTTAAGTACAGTTTCATTCACACACACTTCATCAAGAATGAGCAAATCGACTTCAAGTAGTTCCTGGTTTGCTTCTCTAAATTTCTGGCCTATGTTGTCTGTGGCACTAAAATCGTAAGAGGAATAACGCATTTCCAATAGGGTTGAAAGTTGCCTATACAATACGGAGATCTCATATTGTTCTATGAGTTGATGGGCGATCGCACCTGCAATATGAGACTTACCTCGGCCATAATCGCCGTAGAATAACATCATATGTGAGCCGCTTTGGCGCCACGCTGGATCATCGTGAGCGGCAATGAACGATTGAGCAATAGATACTGCTTCAATAACATCGTCACTGTCTTCAATTAAATTTGCGAATGTCCATTTTGGATTTAGATCAGAACGCCCATGAATGGCTTCTACGCGCGCTTTTTTAGAGCGCTGTTGTAGTTGACCAATCTCTTGGTTTGCTTGGTTCTCATATTGCTTTCTAAGCGTTGCGTAATCGATATATTCATCATTAGGCTCTGAAGGCTTGTTAAGTGCCTTTGCAAGATTTGCAATTTTATCTGTAATTCGATCCATAGCATCAATTCTTCTTTGTGGACGTGGCGTATTTTTCCACCAGCTTTCTTGCATTATCATCTGCTTCGATACCAGCTGCAACTTTCACTTGCTGATTTCCTACTTTTCTTACAGGAGAATAACCTGCAGCAAGGCGCTTATGTTTAATATTATGAGCGAATTTTTGTGTCCACTGGAATTCACTAAGTATCGTTCCAGGCCTACCAAGCCAGTATGAAATGAATTCGCCTACTTCATTATCATCATACTCAGTATCAATGATACCGAGAAGAGACGCCATTTCTAGGAACAGGTCCTTGTTTGGTTTCCAAGCCGCTGATATAGCAAAGTGAGATTTATGCAGGGCATCAAAATTCGATTGTGCATTATTTATTAAGGGCAGAAGTAGGGCTTTGCCGTTAATAGAATGGTCTAAATCTAACGCTTCTGGAAAAACCACCAGCCCAACAAGTTCAAGCTGTTTCAACAGGCTATTGATTTGCCGGCCTCGTTGATAGGGGAGGTCTTTTTGTTCGCCGTTTAATAGCGACAGTAAGAACTTATAATCGATAGGCGCAGTTGCCGTTGAAGCCGTATTAGCTGTTGGGCGTAAGCCAAGCAAGTAAAGTACGCGGCAATCGTTAGATAAGGGCGATTGCAGTACCGCGAGTTCAGCTTGCGTTAGCGTTGTGCTCATGCAGTTTCCAGCGTGCTTTCAAAGCGGGCTACCGCTTCATCTTCTGGAATAGGGTGTTCTAACACATCAATGTGTATGGGCGCGGCAAGAAGGGTAGCGCCGGTATTTTTCATTGTGGTTTCTATCTCTTTTGCGCCATGGCAGAAGGTATCGTAACTAGTGTCACCTAAACCAATCACATAGAAATTCACACCCTTCAAATCAGCATCTTTTAATGATTTCGCAAAAGGTTGGATATTATCAGGTAGTTCACCAGCACCATGGGTTGATGTACACAGTATCCATGTTGAATCTTTATTAATATCGTTAAGCGTTGGTTCAAGATGAATAGTGAAAGTATTGCCCTGCTGTTCAAGCATTTTCGCAATAGCTTCGGCTACATATTCTGAAGCGCCAAGCATGGTACCCACAATTATTTCGTAGTGCGTTGTCATCAATTATTTACCAATACAGAAAGATGAAAATATCTTACCAAGTAAGTCGTCTGAGGTGAATTCACCAGTGATTTCACATAATGACTGATGGGCTAATCGAAGTTCTTCTGCAAGTAATTCACCGGCCATAGCATCGTGAAGTTGTTGTTCGCCTATCACTACATATTCGTAGGCTTTTTCCAACGCATCTAGGTGACGTCTACGGGCAATGAATTGCCCTTCAGTGGTAGTGTCGAAACCCATGGTTTTGGCTAAATGATCCCGTAGGGTATCGATACCGTCGCTTTGTTTTGCTGAAATATTAATAACGGGCATGTCGCCATGTTCCGTTTTCACTTGATTCAGGCCTACTTGTAAGTCGCTTAGATCCGCTTTGTTTTTGATTACCGTGGTAGGAATACCCTCTGGTAAGCGCGCCATAAATTCAGGCCAAATTTTATAGGGATCTGCTATGTCGGTAGTGGTTGAATCGGTAACAAACAGTACGTGATCGGCTTCGCTAATGGCTTGCCATGCTCGCTCAATACCAATTTTTTCTACTTTGTCAGGGCTATCACGAAGACCAGCAGTATCAATGATATGTACCGGCATACCGTTAATGTGGATATGCTCTTTTAATACATCACGAGTAGTACCTGCAATCTCGGTCACAATGGCGCTATCCCGGCCTGCCAAAGCATTAAGTAAACTTGATTTACCCGCATTAGGACGCCCGGCAATAACCACCTGCATCCCTTCTCTAAGCAGGCTTCCCTGCTTGGCTTGTTCTCTCACCACTTGAAGATGCGCAAGTATGGCGGCTAAGTCACCAGACACTTTGCCATCAGATAAGAAATCAATTTCTTCTTCAGGAAAGTCGATTGCGGCTTCAACGTACATACGCAAATGAACGATTTGATCGGATAAGGTTTGTATTTGGGTTGAAAACTCGCCCTGTAACGAACGTAGCGCGCTTCTTGCCGCTTGTTTAGAGCTGGCATCTATTAAATCGGCGATCGCCTCAGCTTGCGCCAAATCGAGCTTATCGTTAATAAAGGCTTGTTCACTGAACTCACCTGGGTTGGCTAATCGCGCCTTACCAGTGGATAACACTGCGTCAATAAGCATATCCATCACAACCTGGCCGCCATGACCTTGTAGTTCTAATACATCTTCGCCCGTAAATGAATTAGGCCCTTTGAAGAATAGCGCGATACCTTGGTCGATAACGTTTTGTTGGCTATCGACAAACGGGGTATAGGTCGCCAATCTTGGCGTTAGCGCTGTGGGAACTAATACCTCAGCGATAGCCTTTGCGTAGGGACCTGAAACCCGCACTATTCCAACACCACCGCGCCCAGGGGCAGTAGCTTGAGCGGTAATGGTATCGGTTGTGATGATATGTGAATCCATATTTTAGTCGCGAAAGTTCTTAAATTGAAAAGGCTGACCTAAATCTGATGATTTAACCAAGGCCATGGCTTGTTGTAAATCGTCACGCTTTTTACCGGTTACTCGAAGTTCTTCACCTTGAATCGCCGTTTGTACCTTAATTTTCGCGTCTTTAATTATTTTTACGATTTTCTTAGCAATAGGCTGTTCTATGCCTTCTTTAAAAGCAATCGTTTGGCGATAGGTCTTTCCATTTGCGTCAAAAGGTTTTACGTCCAGAAAAGAAGTATCTAGGTTTCGTTTAGAACATGCGGTTCTAAACATACTTTCCATTTGCTGCAACTGGAATTCAGCTTCCGCTTTCATTACCACAGTTTTTTCTTTGTATTCAAAGCTCGCAACAATGCCGCGAAAGTCGAAACGTGTGGCAAGTTCCCGATGGGCATTTTCAGTGGCGTTACGCACTTCTTCCATATTGATTTCAGACACAATATCAAATGATGGCATAGTTAATTTATCCTCGTAGACAAAACAGCCCGCAATTGGCGGGCTGTTTATTATAAAAGAAATAGACGTTGCTATTTAATTCCCCGCTTCTCCATAGAAGCATATATCATTTTGGCTTGTACTAACGTAATGATGTTACTTACTAACCAGTATAATACTAGACCTGCTGGGAACCATAAGAAGAACACACTCATTGCCACAGGCATGAACTGCATTATCTTCTGCTGCATAGGGTCAGTAATTGTTGTCGGTTGTAGTTTCTGTAACAAGTACATACTTGCGCCCGTTAATATAGGCAATACAAAGTACGGGTCTTTCACTGATAAGTCAGTGATCCACAATGCAAAATCTGCATGGCGTAATTCAACACTTTCCATTAACACCCAATAGAGTGCTAGGAATATTGGCATTTGAAGTACGAGCGGTAAACAACCACCCATTGGGTTAACTTTTTCTTTCTTGTAAAGCTCCATCATTGACTGAGACATTTTTTGTCTGTCATCGCCAAAACGGTCTTTAAGTTGTTGCATTTTAGGCGCTAAGTTACGCATGCGAGCCATAGACTCGTATTGCTTCTTAGTCAGCCAGTACATAGCACCTTTCACTACGATAGTAATTAAGATGATGGCTACACCCCAGTTATTCACCAAGCTGTGCAAAAATGTAAGTAATGAAAACAGTGGTTGAGATATCCACCACAAAATGCCGTAATCAACGGTTAAATCTAGACCGCGAGCAATTTGAACCAATTTTCCTTGATCTTTTGGACCCATATAAAGGGTGCTAGACAACGTTTTTGTTTCGCCGGTATTAACCACTGCTGCTGGCATTAAAACACCAATAACTGCGTATTGATTTGAGATATTGCGCGAGTAAATGGTGTTAACTTGATCTTGTGGTGGTACCCAAGCTGATACAAAGTAATGCTCGAGCATACCAGCCCAACCTGCTTTGGTGGTTTCACGCAACTTGTCATCAGCGATATCATCAAAGGTGTATTTCTGATAACGATCGTCTTCGGTAGAATATGCAGCGCCGCGATAGGTAGGCATAAACATGTTACCGTCGTCTTCCGCATCAATAACTTGTTTCAATTGTGCATACTGCTGCACATTAGCCGCAGCACCTGAGTTATTCTGAACCGTGTAATTTACCGCAACGTTGTAATGGTCTTTTTTGAAGATGAACGTTTTAGTAACAGTAAGTCCTTGGTCGTTTTTCCATACCAAAGGTACTTCTAGCGTATCACCGGTCATCTCGTAGAAATTGCTGTCGGTACGATAAACAGGGCGACCACTGCTGCTAGCATCAGGTCCGTTAGCACCAATAAGACCACTTTGCGCTACATATAGGTTATTACCTGAACGTAATAAGCTATAAGGTTCTTCAGAGCCTTGGGTAACTGGAAACTTCAATAAGTCGGCGGTAATAACGTCGCCACCCAATAAGTCGATGCGAAGGTCTAGGCCATCAGTTTTAACTTCGATAATGCGGTTAGCATTTGATGCGCTAGCCATTGGTTTAGCTGCAGGTACGCTATCACCGGTAGGCACATCTTCAGATTGTGCATCATCAAATGATGGCACACCTTGTGATACCTGTTCGGCTTGCTCTGTTTGTACTTGCTGTACAGGTTGAGGTCCGTATTCTTTTTGCCATTGTTGCCAAAGCAAAAAGCTGACCAGCGCCAGGCCAATTATCAGAAAACTACGTTGCGATTCCATATAGGTCTCTTTATTTTGAGTGTTTATCTTGTTGTTTTTCCGGTACTGGGTCGTAACCACCGGCATGCAAAGGATGGCATCTTAATATGCGTTTGATTGATAGCCAACCGCCTTTTACTAATCCATGTGTTTTTAATGCTTCAATAGCATACCAAGAACATGATGGATGAAAACGACAGCGTTGTCCTAAAATAGGAGATATAAACCATTGATACAGTTTTATGAGTATCAGTGGTATCGCGATTAAGACGCGTTGCAACGTTTGGCTAATTTTTTCCATAGCTTATCCATCGTTGCGAAAATCTCTTGATTGCTAAGTTTATCAGCACCAGATTTACCAATTACGATAATATCCACATTTGGGAGATCATGTTGTTTATGGCGAAAACTTTCACGAATTAGACGTTTTAAACGATTACGGTCGTGAGCTTTACGAATGCGCTTTTTGGCAAGTGTAATGCCTAAACGTGGAGATGGTAGAGTATTGGTTCTTGCAAGGATGGTAAACGAGGGAGATACAGCTGGAATTGCATTATCAAACACATAGGTAAAGTGGGTGGGAGTTAACAGACGTAACTCCCGTGAAAAATGATTTTCGCCCACTTTAGGTGCTTTCTACTTAAGCTTAAGCAGAAAGACGAGCGCGGCCTTTTGCACGGCGAGCTGCTAGTATTTTACGACCATTTTTAGTCGCCATACGTGCACGAAAACCGTGAGAACGCTTACGCTTCAAATTGCTCGGTTGAAATGTTCTTTTCATGACCAAAGTCTCACTTATATTTAATTAAACATAGGCGTTTTTGGTAAACACTTTATTCTGTTGCCAGAGTAAGTTGTGCTTATCACCAGAAAAGCCCATCGAAAAAGGACGCTGAATTCTAGAGATCTCGGGGGCTACTGTCAATCAATAATCCATTATTTTGGTAGAAATTGTGAACAAAGTTTGCTGATAAGGCTTAAAAGCCAATCAGTCGCGATAATTTTAACTGTGAATAAGCTGGTCATAATCACTATTTTATCCACAGATTTTTAGATTTCATGCCGCTAAGTGCGGCTTTTAGGCTGAGATCTCCTTTAAAAGAGGGTATTTTAATTCTTATTTTAGCTAAACTAAGCACATTTTCGAATAAGAAGTCTTTCCATATTTATCATATAGTTACGAGCTTGATCCTAAAGATCGCCAAAGATCGTCATTTACTTTTTGTTGATAAAGTAAGATAATCCACAGCTATTAAAACGATAAAACAAATTCTCGCTGCTACCCAACATTATACATCCGCCTGATTCTTCTTCTTGGCGCGCATCTAGGTGCCTGTTTCTTTGTATTGGTTGTTATTCGCGAGTTACCGGAGCTAAGTAACTTACATGTCTTTATGGAATCAATGTCTTGAACGTTTGCGTCAAGAATTACCCACGCAACAATTTAGTATGTGGATCAGACCTTTGGTTCCTCAAGAGGAAGAAGGTGTTGTGGCTTTATTTGCCCCTAACCGTTTTATTCTTGATTGGGTAAGGGATAAGTATCTTGATAACATTACCGGGTTACTGCGGGAATTTGCGGGTCCAAACGCACCTCAGTTACGTCTTGATGTTATGAGCAGGGAAAGCTTGAGCCGCAGTAGAGCTGCTGCTTCACCTGCGCCGCAGCAAGCTCAAAATCAGGGGCACAACGAAAACCAAGGCCAAGCTGTCAGTCAGTCGTATAATCAAGCACCTAGTCAGTCATTTAGCCAAAGTTCAGGTCAATCGTCTAACCCATATTCAGGGCGATCGTCAGGAAATATGAATGGGCAAGCGGGAACCGATCAGCAATCTATTGATAATAACAACAATACTGCGCCATCACCTGTACAGGCGAGTGCGCGATCTGCCATGCCTCAAACGGGCTACAGTCAGCAAAGCCACTCAACGTCTAATCATGACAATAGACAGTATGATCAACGAAGTGCTGGATCTAACACCATGCGATCTGCGCCTCTGCAGCCTAAAGTGATCCCGATCCCAGAAGCGGCTAAGCATAAAAGCAATATTAACCCGACTTATCAGTTCGATAACTTCGTAGAAGGTAAATCTAACCAATTGGCTCGTGCCGCGGCTACTCAAGTGGCAAATAACCCGGGTAGTTCTTATAACCCGTTATTTATTTATGGCGGAACTGGTTTAGGTAAAACCCACTTATTGCATGCAGTAGGTAATGGCATTGTCGCGAATAACGAAAATGCCAAAATTGTGTATATGCACTCTGAGCGCTTTGTTCAGGATATGGTTAAGGCACTACAAAATAATGCGATAGAAGACTTTAAACGCTTCTACCGTTCAGTGGACGCGTTATTAATTGATGACATTCAATTCTTTGCTAATAAAGAACGTTCTCAAGAGGAATTCTTTCATACCTTTAATGCGTTACTTGAAGGTAATCAGCAAATCATACTCACGTCTGATAGGTATCCTAAAGAAATTGATGGGGTAGAGGACCGTCTTAAGTCTCGTTTCGGTTGGGGCTTAACCATCGCTATAGAACCCCCTGAATTAGAAACTCGAGTTGCCATTTTAATGCGTAAAGCTGCCGAGAACCGTATTCACTTGCCTAATGAAGTTGCTTTCTTTATTGCTAAGCGATTGCGTTCGAATGTTCGTGAGTTAGAAGGGGCATTGAATCGAGTTATTGCTAACGCTAACTTCACTGGTCGTCCGATAACCATTGATTTTGTACGTGAAGCCTTAAGAGATTTATTAGCGCTTCAAGAGAAATTAGTTACGGTTGATAATATTCAGAAAACTGTGGCAGATTATTATAAGATTAAAGTTGCTGACATTTTATCTAAGCGAAGAAGTCGAAGTGTTGCACGGCCCAGACAAGTGGCGATGGCATTAGCGAAAGAGCTAACCAATCATAGTTTGCCTGAGTTAGGAAATGCCTTTGGTGGACGAGACCATACAACGGTACTTCATGCCTGCAGAAAAATAACGCAGCTTAGAGAAGAAAGTCATGATATAAAAGAAGACTATAAGAACCTCATTCGGACTTTGTCTTCCTAAAAAATGACCTTTAGAGGCGAGATAGCACAGCAATGAAATTTAGTATAAGCCGCGAACAATTTTTACAACCCCTTCAGCTGGTATCGGGGGCTGTAGAGCGTAGACACACATTACCTATTCTCTCCAACGTGCTCATTAAAGTTAGTGAAGACGCACTATGGCTAACAGGTACAGATTTAGAGGTCGAGCTCATTTCTAGCGTTAAGTTAGAAGGGGAGTTCACCGAAGGCGAAATCACCGTTCCTGCTAAGAAACTCTTCGATATTATTCGAGGTATTTCTGAAGGTACCGATATTCATTTTTCTATAGATGGTAACAAAGCGCTTATAAAAGCAGGGCGTGGTCGTTACACTCTATCTACTTTATCAGCCAACGATTATCCAAATCTAGAAGATTGGGAAGGTGAGGTAGAGTTTGAAATCACCTGTAGTGATATGAAGCGCTTAATTGATTCAACAAGCTTTTCAATGGCGCAGCAAGATGTCCGCTATTATTTGAACGGTATGTCGTTAGAGACGGAAGAAAATATTATTCGCACTGTGGCAACAGACGGTCATCGTCTAGCACTTTGTCGTTTAAGCTATGAAACAACACTTCCTGCCCGACAAGTTATTATTCCTCGTAAAGGTGTGCTTGAAATATCTCGTTTGATCACTGAAGACGATAAGTCATTAAAAGTACAAATAGGCGCAAACCACTTACGTATTTTTTCAAACGACTTCATCTTCACCTCTAAACTTGTAGATGGTCGATTTCCTGATTATCGTCGTGTACTACCTCAAGATGGTGATAAAGAAATTATTGCCAGTAAAGCGGTACTGAAAGACGCGTTTTCACGTGCAGCCATTTTATCTAATGAAAAGTTTCGTGGGGTTCGTTTAAATCTTTCTTCTGGTGAACTGAAAATTACAGCTAATAACCCAGAGCAAGAAGAAGCCGAAGAAATTGTAGATGTAAACTACCAAGGCGACGATTTAGAAATTGGGTTCAATGTCGCTTATCTTATTGATGTATTGAATTCGCTAGGGTCTGACGATGTGAAAATTAGTTTGTCTGATTCTAATGCGAGTGCATTGATTGAAGATGCTGCTGACGATGCTGCACTTTATGTCATTATGCCAATGCGTCTGTAATTATTAATATATTTCATTATCTATCGGCGATGGTGGTTACGATTAATCGTTTTCTTCCATCGCTTCTGTTTATCTCTTATTACCGTCCTTTTTACCGAGTCCTCTTATGAAACTGGACAAAGTCCAGCTTACGAACTTCCGTAACATTTCATCTGCTAACCTTTCACCTTCTCCCGCGTTAACAATTATCCGCGGTGTAAATGGCAGTGGAAAATCATCCCTGGTTGAATCCATTTTCTATTTAGGTTTTGGCCGCTCCTTTCGTACTAATAAACACACATCAGTTATTAAGACGGGGGAAGAGGAATTTAGTGTATTTGCTAGCTGCAAAAACGAAGAAAGTGAAACCTTAAACGTAGGCTTTCAGCGAAGAAGAAATGATACATTTACGTGTAGTATTAACGGTGAGCATTCAAATAAACTTTCTGACTTAGTCAGTCTAGTACCTGTTCAATTGTTTACACCACAAAGTACTGACCTTATTTTAGGTTCGCCTTCTGAACGTAGACGATTTTGTGATTGGGGATTGTTTCACGTGGAACATGATTTCCAAATGCTGTCAGTACAGTTTTCAAAATTTCTTAAGCACCGTAATGCACTATTAAAACAGCAATCTGATTTGTCGGCACCACAAAACCAGTATTGGGAACAATGTTTTTTAGAGCGGGCAGAAGCACTGTCGATAAAACGAGAAAACTATATATCAAAACTGACGCCTATTTTTGAAAAATACGCGACAACATTTCTTGCTGAATACAAAGTTTCCCTGAATTACTACAAAGGATGGGAAAAAGATGCGTCTTTAGCAGAAAGCTTAGTTAAAAAACGTGAGTATGATGGTAAAATAGGTCATACAACTTCTGGCCCCCACAAGGCTGATATTAGGCTAAAAATTAATGGGGTTAATGCCCAAGAGTTATTATCACGTGGGCAGCTTAGAATGGCTGTTGCGGCGCTACAAATGGCGCAAACAGAACTATTTAATACTTTAACTAACAGAAAGAGTATCTTCTTGTTAGATGATGTAGGCGCAGAACTTGACGCCGATAAACGTGAGTTATTTATAGACGGGCTGTTGGATATGGATACGCAGGTTTTCGTTACTGCAATTGAATCTTCACAGCTTGAATTCATACAAAAATATAACGAAAAGAAAATGTTTCACGTGGAACATGGAAGCGTGAAAGAGGAGTAAAACCTAGTATGTCAGAACAGAATAATTACGACTCGTCCAGTATCAAGGTACTTAAAGGATTAGACGCCGTACGAAAGCGTCCTGGTATGTATATCGGTGACACGGACGATGGTACAGGACTTCACCACATGGTTTTCGAGGTTGTTGATAACTCGATAGATGAAGCTTTGGCTGGACACTGTTCAGAAATCGTTGTGCAAATACACACAGATGGCTCTGTTTCTGTATATGATGACGGTAGAGGAATTCCCACTGCAGTGCACGAAGAAGAAGGCGTGTCTGCGGCTGAAGTTATTATGACAGTTCTGCATGCTGGCGGTAAGTTCGATGATAACTCTTATAAAGTATCTGGCGGACTACACGGTGTTGGTGTTTCAGTAGTAAACGCGTTATCGAGTAAATTGAAGCTTCGTATTCGTCGTGAAGGCAAGACGCACGAACAAGAATATCAACATGGTGTTCCTCAAGCGCCTTTGGCTGTCATTGGTGAAACTGATAAAACAGGTACTAGCGTTCGCTTTTGGCCAAGCTCAGATACCTTTACCAACACATTATTCCACTACGATATTCTAGCTAAACGTTTAAGAGAGTTATCTTTCCTTAACTCTGGTATTTCAATTCGATTGAAAGACGAGCGAGACGGTAAAGAAGATCACTTCATGTACGAAGGCGGTATTAAAGCCTTCGTTGAATACTTGAATCAAAAGAAAACACCTGTTCACCAGAAGGTTTTCCATTTTACGCATGAACAAGAAGATGGTATTTCAGTAGAAGTATCTATGCAGTGGAATGATGGTTTCCAAGAAAATATCTACTGCTTTACCAACAACATTCCTCAAAGGGACGGTGGTACTCACTTAGCTGGTTTCCGTGGAGCGTTAACAAGAACGCTTAATAACTACATGGAAAAAGAGGGTATGAACAAAAAGGCCAAAACTAACACGAGCGGTGATGATGCGCGTGAAGGTTTAACGGCTGTTGTATCAGTGAAAGTTCCTGATCCTAAATTCTCTTCTCAAACTAAGGATAAGCTGGTTTCATCAGAAGTGAAAACAGCAGTTGAATCAGCAATGAACGAAAAGCTTGCTGAGTTCTTACTTGAGAACCCTGCCGAAAGTAGAATTATTGCAGGTAAAATTATCGATGCTGCACGGGCTCGAGACGCTGCACGTAAAGCACGTGAAATGACTCGCCGTAAGGGCGCGTTAGACTTAGCTGGTTTGCCAGGTAAGCTTGCAGATTGTCAGGAAAAAGACCCTGCACTAAGCGAACTATATATAGTGGAAGGAGACTCTGCTGGCGGCTCAGCCAAGCAGGGACGAAACCGTAAGAACCAAGCTATTCTTCCGCTTAAAGGGAAAATATTAAACGTTGAGAAAGCACGTTTTGACAAAATGCTTTCTTCACAAGAAGTTGCCACGCTGATCACCGCACTAGGTTGTGGTATTGGACGCGACGAATATAACCCAGAAAAACTACGTTATCACAGCATTATTATCATGACGGATGCTGATGTGGATGGCTCGCACATTCGTACATTGCTACTGACATTCTTCTACCGTCAAATGCCAGAAATCATTGAGCGTGGTTATATTTATATTGCTCAGCCGCCGCTTTATAAAGTGAAAAAAGGTAAGCAAGAACAGTATCTGAAAGATGATGATGCGTTAACGGCATACCTAACCTCTATCGCTATTGATGGTTCATCTCTGCACACGAGTGATGATGACCCAGGTATTAGTGGTGTAGCGTTAGAGCAATTGGTAACCTTATACCAATCTGCAGAGAAGATGATTACGCGCATGAAGCGTCTAATGCCTTCCTCTATTCTTTATAGAATGATTTATACGCCTACATTGAATCTAGAAGATTTAAAAGATGAAAGCACACTAGCAAACGTAGCTGAGCACTTTGTTGCACAGCTTACTGAACGTGAAAATGATGGCGCAACATACCGCTATGAAATACGCAGAGACATCGAACTTAGCGAATTCTATATCACCATTATCATGCGTATGCATGGTATCGATTACGAATACGTAATTGGTCACGACTTTATTGAGTCTACTGAATATCAGCGTCTTAAAGAGCTTAATTTGGCGATTAACGACATGATGAGCGAAAATGCGTTTATACAACGTGGTGATCGTAAAATGCCTGTAGAGTCATTCAAAGAAGCACTAGATTGGTTAATGAGTGAAGCTAAACGTGGTCAGTACATTCAGCGCTATAAAGGGCTAGGTGAGATGAACCCAAGCCAGCTTTGGGAAACCACCATGGATCCTGAAGGTCGTAGAATGCTTCAAGTTAAAATTGAAGATGCTATAGCGTGTGACCAGTTGTTTACTACGCTAATGGGTGACCAAGTAGAACCAAGAAGAAACTTCATTGAAGCTAACGCGTTGAGAGTAGAAAACTTAGACGTGTAAGAGGTCAATGACTCCACACGTTAGATTAGTGTGAAAAGATAAAGAAAAAGCCTGGCTTCTTTAGAAAGGATCCGGGCTTTTTTATTGTTAAACCCCACCTAACATACGCAATATTTACACTTACACCTAGACTTGTGGCCTTAGGATATCCTCCTACAACAGATTACCTGCCGATTGACTTGCTACCCCCCCCCAAAAAAATGCCACAAGAAAACCTCTGTAGTACTCACAGAGTCGCGCCTGAAGTATATGGAGTGGGGCAAAGTGAGTGTGAGGTGGAAAATAATATACCTTACAGAAGAGGACGATATTGCATCGGGTTATGATGGTCATGAAGACAAAATAACGCCGCGCTATGTCTTTTAAAAATTCGATAATGATGCCATGGCGGGAGATGTGGTTAAGCAAAGACAATTAGGCAACGTAGTGACGATTGAGAGCCTTAATCAGCGTTAATTAAAAAGATAATACGCTAATGCAAAAAGGCTAGGTCAAAAAAAAGAGTAGGGTTTGATACCTACTCTTTTCTAATTTGTAGCGCTATGTATAAGCGACATATAAGCAGCTAGGAACCAAACCTTACTGCGTTCGAGTTATCACCAAACTCACTTCATTGTCGTCTGCAGGCGCAATCTGAAAACGATAAATACCGGTATTAGAGGGGGTAAATTGTAGGTTCTCAGAACCTTGTTTACAGACTAAAAATATCTTAGTACTTACCATGACCGGCTGACCCTTGTAATTACCTCCACAACTTTGACTCGGTGTCCAAATAGCATCAGACAAACGAAAGTCATAGGGTTGTCCATCAGCGATAAGCTCTACATTGACATACCAACCGTTACTATCTTTTTTAAATTGATAGGCTGATGTGGCTTCCCACCAATTAAATACGCCTCGAAGATACAAATTTTCGAACTGTATTTTTGGCGCGGGTTGGGCTACCTCGGGGATAGAAAACCCACTAGTGCTTGAACAGGCAGAAACAAAAAGCGAAAAAATAATGACTAAAAGGGTTCTATTCACATTAACTCCAATAAAAAACGCCCAACAGATGTTGAGCGTTTGTAGTCTATAGCTTACTTACCAAACTAATTTAAGACTTCGCCAACAGGGAAATGTCTGCGGTAGTAAGGAAAAGTTGCCTTAAAAGCGATAACAACGCAAGTCTGTTTTGTTTAACCGCGTCATCTTCTGCCATTACCATTACGTCATCGAAGAAACTATCAATGGCACTTCGTAGTGTAGCCATAGTAGAAAGTATCTTAGTGTAATCTTGAGTAGTAACAGCGGAAGTTACCACAGATTCAGCAGAAATTAGCGCGCTATAAAGTGCCTTTTCAGCGTCTTCACTTAACAAAGATTCATCGATAGATGCATTAACGCTGCTATCAACACCTTGCTTAGCTAGAATGTTCGCAACACGCTTATTAGCTGCTGCCAATGCTTGGGCTTCTTCAAGTTGTTTAAACTCTGCTACGGCGTTTACACGGGCCACATAATCGCTTGGCTGAGTAGGGCGTCTTGCTGAAACCGCTTGAATAACATCAATAGCGATACCTTGGTCTTGCAACACCGCGACAAATCTTGCTAGTACAAAGTCGACAACCTGTGCTTGGAAGTCTTGATTAGAAAGCTTATCTCCGTAAACTTCACCCGCTTTAGCAACAAGCACTTCAAGGTCTAGAGGCAGTGAAAGCTCGGTGATAATACGTAGCACACCAATAGCGGCACGGCGTAACGCGAACGGGTCTTTGTCACCTTTCGGTAATTGACCTATACCAAAAATTCCAACCAGCGTATCTAGCTTGTCAGCAAGCGCTAATGCAGCACTAACGCCTGGTGAAGGCAAAGCGTCACCGGCAAATCTAGGCATATACTGTTCGTAAAGCGCTTCAGCAACCGCCGCATCTTCACCATCATTTAACGCATAGTATTTACCCATAACGCCTTGTACGTCTGGGAATTCCATTACCATGTTGGTCATCAAATCAGTTTTAGCAAGTAAACCTGCACGAGCCGCAAGGGCTTCATTCGCGTCGATTTGTGACGCAATAAAACCAGATAGCGCAGAAATACGTTCAGATTTTTCTTTAAGTGTTCCTAATTGCTTTTGGAAAAGCACGCTCTCAAGGCTGGCAAGTCTGCTTTCAAGTGATGTCTTTTTATCACTGTTAAAGAAGAACTCAGCATCAGCTAGGCGAGGGCGAATAACTTTTTCATTTCCGCTTATTACCTGAATAGGATCTTGGCTTTCAATATTACTGACAAATAAGAACGTGTTAGAAAGCTGACCTTCGCTATCAAGCAATGGCACATATTTCTGATCGTCTTTCATGGTGTAAATAAGCGCTTCTTTAGGCACCGCTAAGAAGCCTTCTTCAAAGCTTGCTTGCATCACTACCGGCCATTCAACCAATGAAGCAATTTCTTCAAGCAGGTCTTCGTTAAAATCAGGTGTAAGCGAAAGCGCATCAGCAGCAGTTTGTAGTTGCTCACGTACCTTGTCTTTACGCGCGGTAAAATCAGCTACCACGTAATGCGCTTCCAAGGCACTTGCGTAGTTGTCAGCATGGTCTAGCTCAAAACGCGCTTCACCATGGAAGCGATGACCTTGAATAGTCCTTCCGCTTGCTAAGCCTAACGCGGTTAAGTTCACTACTTCACTGCCATACAGCGCCGTAAGGGTATGAACTGGGCGAATAAATTGCGTAGTGTAATTACCCCAACGCATCGCTTTAGGGATAGGAAGCTTAGCAATAGCCTGGTTAAGTAAAGACGCTAGTAACTCGCCAATCTGTTTGCCTGGCACGTGCGCTTTGTGCAACAGCCATTCACCTTTGTCGGTAACAAGGCGTTCAGCATCTTCTACACTAATACCATTACCACGGGCCCAACCTTGAGCGGCTTTAGTAGGGTTGCCATCTGCATCAAAAGCGGCACTTACAGCAGGGCCGCGTTTTTCTACCGTTTTATCAGCTTGGCTTTCAGCCAACGCAGAAACATAAACAGCTAAGCGACGTGGTGCTGCAAACCAGCTTACGCTGGTAAAACTAAGCTCAGCAGCGCTAAGTGCTGCCTCAAATTGCTGTGCAAAGGCTTCGCCAAGAGACTTAAGCGCTTTAGGTGGAAGCTCTTCTGTTCCAAGCTCTATCAAACAATTCTCTGTTCGCACCCTTAAGACTCCTTATTACAAAGTGGGAAACCAAGCGCTTCACGCTTCTGGAAATAACTTTCAGCACATGCTTTTGCAAGAGTACGCACACGTAAAATGTAGCGTTGACGTTCTGTCACTGAAATAGCATGGCGAGCATCTAGCATATTAAATGCATGAGATGCCTTCATGACTTGCTCGTAGGCAGGTAGTGGTAAATTCTTCTCGATAAGTAGTTGGCTAGCTGCTTCACATTCATCGAATGTACGGAACAGGGCATCAACGTTGGCATATTCAAAGTTATAGGTAGATTGCTCTACTTCATTTTGATGGAATACGTCGCCATAGGTGACTTTACCCATAGGGCCATCAGCCCATACTAAGTCGTAAATGCTATCTACGCCTTGTACATACATGGCTAAACGTTCTAGGCCGTAAGTAATTTCGCCCGTAACTGGCTTACATTCAATACCGCCAACTTGTTGGAAGTAAGTGAACTGCGTCACTTCCATACCATTAAGCCATACTTCCCAACCAAGGCCCCAAGCGCCAAGGGTAGGTGACTCCCAGTTGTCTTCAACAAAGCGAATGTCATGCACCAGTGGATCGAAACCTAATTCTTTCAAAGAACCCAAATACAATTCCTGAATATTGTCAGGAGAAGGCTTCAACATAACTTGGAACTGGTAATAATGTTGCAAGCGATTTGGGTTTTCACCGTAACGACCATCAGTAGGACGACGGCAAGTTTGAACATAGGCACTGCTCATAGGCTCTGGGCCTAATGAGCGAAGAAATGTCATTGGGTGAAAGGTACCCGCACCTACTTCCATATCAAGGGGCTGAATGATTACGCACCCCTGACGCGCCCAATAATCTTGAAGCGCAAGGATCAAACCTTGAAAGGTATTAATATCGTATTTCTGCATACATCCGCTGCTTATTGGTTATCTGTATCTTTAAAGGTGGGATAGTATACAATTTGTAACGCATAGTATGTAGGTGTAAAGCGTTAAAAAGCGCCATGAAAACCGCTAAAAGATGACTAAAAGGTCGATTGAAGAGGCTATTTAAGATTATGACATCAACTGGATTGAATCGGTGTGGCTGGGTGAGCGATGACCTTCTATATCAAAAATACCACGATGAGCAGTGGGGGCGACCTGTTTTAGATAGCAAAGAGTTGTTCGCTAAACTTTGTTTGGACGGTCAACAGGCTGGATTGTCGTGGATAACCATTTTAAAAAAACAAGACAATTATGAAGCTGCTTTCCATGACTTTGAGCCTACAAAAATAATTCAAATGGATGAGCAAGAAATAGCGGCATGCTTGCAAAACCCAGGCATTGTGCGCAACAAGCTAAAAGTCGCATCAATTATTAAGAATGCCCATGGCTATTTAAACATCGAAAAACGCCAAAGTTTTTCTGACTTTATTTGGCAGTTTACCAACGGTAAAACTATTATCAATGAATGGAAAGACTTTAAAGAAGCGCCTACCTTTACTGCTGAATCCAAAGCAATGTCGAAAGCGCTGAAAAAAGAGGGCTTTTCCTTTGTAGGGGAGACCATTTGTTACGCATTCATGCAAGCGGTAGGCATAGTGAATGACCATATTACAGGCTGTCATTGTTACGAAGAAACCTGTCAACTAGCAAGACGATAACCCTACATAAAACCCAATAAAAAAGCGCTTCATACGAAGCGCCTTTAAAGGGGGGACTGAAATTATAGCAACCGGCTAGGTAATAGACTGACAATACGCCTTTATTGCTGGCATTTCACTTAACACTTTAGATTCATAATCTGACTCAATCTGCTCTCTAGCTATGTCTTGCTTACGCTTTTCTTGTTTAGACAGTTTCTGCCTATCTTCTAGCACGGCAAAACCGCTCACTTCTACGAATAACGCATAAGTATGAGGGTAGGACGCTTTATGATCTGGAGGAGACAAAATAGGTAATGCTCCCAACAAATTAACTATCCGAATAACCCCTTCAGATAAGTCGCACTGTTGTTGCTCCATTGCCTTAGCGATAGTGTAAATACTTTCGCTAATCGTTTTTATACGCTCGTCTCTTACTTTCTGCTGGCGTTGGTTTTGTTGCTTTAGCTGGAACAACAACCGACCGGCATAAAAACCAAGTGCGACTATAATTAATAGCGCCACAATAACTAACACTGTCCACAGCATAAAACAGAGCCCGCCTTACTATTTCTTAAAGTCGTTAATATCTATAGCGTCCAAATCATCTAATGGATCCATTTCGTCGTCATCCTCATCATCGTCTTCAACGATGCCAAGCAAATCACAAAGAATGCGGTGGCGTGCCATTTTATCATCAACGTAAGATTGTTGTTCTTTAGTAAGTTGCTTGTCGTCATCAAGCTTATCTAACAATGACGCTAAACGCTGATCTGCTTCAAGTGCCGCTAGCTCTTCGCTTGGTGTGGCGAATTTCTGCTTTTGAGTCGGCGTAGTAATTGTCGTTTTCTTAACAACTAAAGGAATAGGTTTCTTGCTGCCTAAACGAGGGTCTTGGTTCTCACGACGTTTAGAAGTACCGTTCTCACCTTGCTCAACGTTATGACGGCTGCCAGCAGGTTTACCTTTATGCTTCTTTGGACGAGGAGTACTCTCCTCCAGACGTTTTTGCCCAGGTTTACGATCAGGATCTTTCCTGACGCCAATGAGTCCAACTTTACGAGACTTTTTTGATCTTGCCATATATAAAAGGTATCAAATTTTTAGTGATTGAAAGGGCGTATTATAGCGCGAATTGCTCAAAGCTTCTTCATCAATAAAGCATGATTCATCGGAAAGTGAATATGCGGTTGGGTCTGTTCGCGATAATACAACTTGAAGGTCTACGAAAAAGTACGTGTTTGCCGAATAATGCGTAATACAAACGCTAGGTAATACGTATATTTAGGCAAGAAAAAAGGCGATGGCTTTCACCATCACCTTACATTGTTTGAGTGTCAGATGACACCTCTCCCGTTATTTACACTTCTATGTGTAGTTGTGCTTCCCAGCTTGGCTCCCCTTTTTATTGGTTTTAGCAGAGCTCATTTTGTTCTTGGCCTTCTTGGCGCTTTATCCAATCTTCCGTGTTGTATTTTTATTATTATTCTTGTTATTTAGCCTGTAGAGTTTCAGACAAACCTACAAACTATTGCGATAGACTACACGAATAATTGTGAAATACAACTTTATACGCAACAATTAATTAACAAATGCGCATGTATTTTCAGAGTCTTAGTGTAAGCCCGCGATATAATTAGATAAAATTTCGATATCTTCGTCGGTTAATTTCATCGCAATATCACGCATCATGCCATTCATATCGTTATGGCGCTCGCCTGCACGGAAAGATTTTAATTGTGCTGCAGTATAGGTTACGTGCTGGCCACTGATATCAGGGAAGCCCGCTAAGCCCATTCCGTTACCTTTAGGACCGTGACATGCTATACATGCGGTCACGCCACGAGACTCATCACCGCCTTGATATAAAGCGCGACCAGCTTCAATGTATTGCTCTGCCGTTTCACCTTCTTTAGGTGTTTGGCTAGAGAAGTAAGCGGCTAAGTCTTTCATGTCTTGTTCTGAAAGAGGGGCTGCCATACCGTTCATTACGGCATTGTTACGTCCTTCTTCGCCACCTGTCTGTGACGCAAGCTTGAACTCCATTAATTGCTTAACAAGGTACTTTTCGTGTTGTCCTGCTATTTTGGGATTCATGTCTATCATGCTGTTACCATCAGGTCCATGACATGCTGCACATACTGCAGATTTTGCTTTACCGGCTTCAGCATCACCTTCTGCCATCGCAGAAACTGAAATACCTAAAGACACACACAATAACAAACACAGTTTTTTCATAATAAATCTCTTAAATGGATCCAACGGCTCGCGTAACATACGTGATATCATGCGTATTTTACACATTTAACGCGTCAGAAAAACCTATTCCATGATAAAACTATGGTTTTTAGCAGGTTTAGATCATTAATAGAGTTTAATTCTAGGGTTATGACGCATTTGAGGTAAGTCTAGATGTCGTATTACACCAAAGCAAAGTTCTTTACCAGTGCACCTGATATTCGCCATTTAAAAGATGATAGCGGTATTGAGGTAGCGTTTGCTGGCCGTTCTAACGCGGGCAAGTCGAGCGCGTTGAATACACTCACTCGTCAAAAGAACCTGGCAAGAACCAGTAAAACACCCGGTCGTACACAGCTCATCAATGTTTTTAATCTTGAAGAAGATCGTCGTTTAGTTGATTTGCCTGGTTATGGATTTGCCCAAGTACCGCTTGCGATGAAAAATAAATGGCAACAAGCATTAGGTGAATACCTTCAAAAGCGTAAATCGCTTAAAGGTTTAGTGGTGCTTATGGATATTCGTCACCCATTTAAAGATCTTGATCAAGATTTGATTCACTGGGCAGTAGATTCCAATATCCCTGTATTAGCCTTACTGACTAAGTCAGATAAGCTTAAATCAGGAAAGCGAAAGGCTCAGCTACTTATGGCGCAGGAAGCTGCACTGGCGTTTATGGGTGATGTGACGGTAAATACCTTCTCATCTTTAAATCGTCAGGGATTGCCAGAACTCGAAAAGGTGTTGAATAAGTGGTTGGCACTTGATGTAGAAAAACCTGACGCAGAATAAACAGTTTGAACGACTGAGCTAAACAAAGGGCTAGATAAAAGAAAGCCCCGCTAAAAAGCAGGGCCAAAATACTGAGAGAAAACACATAAAAACCGAATATATAGAGTGTGCAGATTTCGGTTAGTTCATTTTAAACGACAAAAAGATTCTTTCTTTGTTTTAAGTTTCAGATTTTAATAGACTTTTTCTTTCTGAATATTTGGAAACTTTATTGCAGACATAAAAAAACCCCGACAAATCTGTCGGGGTTAAAGCAAAGGTTTGAAAACAGATTTCTCACCTCTGTACCCTACACGCATTAGGGTACAATAATGGTGAAAAAAGGCAAGTAAGAGTGTAATAAAATTACCAAACTTGCCCATTTTTGAGCTATTGCTCACTGTTTTCTGTAATCTAATTACTTTTTAGTGAGCTTCATCCCAGTTATCGCCCACGCCCGCTTCAACCACCAGCGGCACATTTAATACCGCAGCTTGCTCCATTAAGCTGACGATATTTTTAACTTGTTCCTCTAGATGTTCTTCTCTAATCTCAAATACCAATTCATCGTGTACCTGCATCATCATGAGCACGTCGTCACTTTCAAGTGAGGTGATCCAATCATCAACCTTTATCATGGCCATTTTAATGATGTCGGCAGCTGTACCTTGCATAGGTGCGTTGATTGCCGCGCGCTCTGCTCCTTTGCGACGTGCGCCATTACTGGCTTTTATGTCGGGTAGGTACAAGCGTCGACCAAACACAGTTTCCACGTAGCCTTTTTCTTTAGCGCCTTCTCTGGTGCTGTCCATGTACTCAAGTACGCCCGGGTAGCGTTCAAAATACAAGTCCATGTATTTTTGTGCTTCGTGACGTGGAATATTAAGTTGTTTAGCAAGGCCAAAGGCACTCATTCCATAGATCAAACCAAAGTTTATAGCTTTAGCACTACGACGTTGTTCCGTCGTCACTTCGTCAAGGGTTACCCCAAACACTTCTGCCGCGGTCGCTTTGTGAATGTCTCTGCCATGAGCAAATGCATCAAGAAGACCTTCATCGCCCGACAAATGGGCCATTATTCTAAGTTCAATTTGAGAATAATCGGCAGCAACAATCTTGTAACCTTCACGTGGAACAAATGCTTGTCTTACCTTACGACCTTCTTCATTTCGAATAGGAATGTTTTGAAGGTTAGGATCTGTTGACGACAAGCGGCCCGTTGCCGTAATAGCTTGATGGTAAGAAGTATGAACACGACCCGTACGATGATTAATCATTTTAGGGAGTTTGTCAGTATACGTATTTTTAAGCTTGGTTAACCCTCTATACTCCATTAACTTTTTAGGTAACGGGAACTCAAGGGCGAGTTCTTGTAATACTTCTTCAGAAGTAGAAGGGGCGCCTTTGGGGGTTTTCTTAATAACCGGTAACGACATTTTCTCAAACAAAATGTGTTGAAGCTGTTTTGGCGACCCTAAATTAAATACTTCGCCGGCTTCTTCATGCACTTCTTTTTCTAGCTCAGCAATACGCGTAGCTAAATCTTGGCTCTGCTGGCGTAACCGTTGGCTTTCAATTAATACACCTTGCTGTTCCATACGAGATAAAACACAAGCAACCGGCACCTCAACATCTACCAATAGTGCTTTAAGCTTGGGTTCGTTTTCTAGTTTTGCCCATATTGCTTGATGAAGGCGCATAGTAATATCAGCATCTTCAGCGGCGTAAGGACCTGCTTCTTCTAATCCAATTTGATTAAAAGTAAGCTGTTTGGCACCTTTACCTGCAATTTCCTCAAAGTGAATTGTTTTATGACCTAAATAGGCTAGGGCTAGCGAGTCCATATCATGGCGCTGCGCGGTACTGTTTAACACATAGCTTTCCAGCATAGTGTCAAAGCCGATGCCATTTAGCGTTATGTCATAATGGGCGAGTACATTCTTGTCATATTTAATGTGCTGGCCCACTTTAATGATGGTTTCAGACTCTAAAATAGGCTTCAATGCCGAAAGTACGTAATCTCGTGATAACTGCGTGGGTGCATCGGGATAATCATGAGCAACAGGCACGTAAGCCGCAGCTCCGGGTTCGATGCAAAAAGAAACACCAACAAGTTCAGCTTCCATGTAGTTAACACTGGTCGTTTCAGTATCAACAGCAATAAGCGGCGCTGCTTTTAGCTTTTCTATCCAAGCCTCAAATGTAGCTTCATCAAGCACCACATCATAGCCTGACTTATCGATATTACTTTCTGGCTGTGCTACGTCAGTATCGTTAGATTCAGAATCGCTAGCGTCAGACGTACTTTTTCCATTTTCTGCTTTTGAAGGTTCATTACTATCACTTGCGATCAATGCGCTAATTTCTGTATGCCAGCGCTTGAATTCGTACTCTGCGAACATCGACTGTAAGGTTTCGTTATCTGGTGATGTAGGGCAAAGCTCATCTATTTTGTATTGTAAATCTAAATCAATGGCAATCGTGGCAAGGGTGTATGACAGGCGAGCTTGTTCTTCATACTCTTGCATTTTAGTTGCCATGGTCTTGCTCCCTCTAAACGAGAGGTCGGCAATTTTATCAAGGTTGTCATAGATAGCACTGATGCCACCAATACCATTTAATAGTGCTTGTGCACTTTTATCACCCACACCAGGTACGCCAGGAATGTTATCGACTTTGTCACCCTTAAGGGCTAAGAAATCGATAACCAGTTCTGGTGGAATACCGAATTTCGTATTTACCCCTTCAATGTCCATAATCTGATTTGTCATGGTATTGATCAAGGTGACATTTTCGTTGACCAGTTGTGCCATGTCTTTATCGCCAGTACTGATCAGAGTATCAATACCATGTTCTGTGGCGCGACAGGCTAGGGTACCAATAACATCATCGGCTTCAACGCCAGACTCAACGATGACAGGTAAACCCATCGCTTTAATGATGGTGTGCAATGGTTCTATTTGACTGCGTAACTCTTCCGGCATAGGTGGGCGATTCGCTTTATATTCTTCATAAATATCGTCGCGAAACGTTTTACCTTTGGCATCGAAGATGACTGCCATGTGAGTAGGATTGTATTGTCTAATCAAGCTTTTCAGCATGTTGACAACACCATAGATCGCACCGGTATCCTGACCTTTTGAGTTCGTCAGGGGCGGCAATCCGTGAAATGCTCTAAATAGATAAGATGATCCATCTACTAGAATAAAAGGGGGCTTTTTCGAATCTGTCATAGCTATGCATTAACCAAGCTTAGAATAAGGCGCAAGCATGCCATAGGCGCTGGTGGATCGCCATAGAGCATAGCAACATAAATAAAGGGATCATCTGTGGATAAGATTGTGATCTAATAAAATAAGCACAACGAAACTAACGATCTTTGTAAATAGAAAGATCGTCCTGTAAAGCAATAAAAATAAGGGAATGAAAAATAAGAGTGTGGACTGCGTACCTGCAACTCATCATTCCTTTTTATGTGGATAACTTGGTGAACTTATTTTTTTCGTTTAACCAAATTGGTCAGATAATGTAGCATAAGAAATTAGCAATCCAATACTGGTTATTAAGACTTTTTTTTGAACAGCTGATGGTTTTATAGCCAAAAATAGAATAAGTCGGCTCGGCGAGGTCTAGGAGGACATTATGAAGCAAGTTGCAGTGATTTTAAGTGGTTGTGGTGTATTTGATGGCGCTGAAATTCATGAGTCAGTATTAACGCTTTTAGCTATTGAACAAGCTGGGGTAGGTTATCAATGTTTTGCGCCAGATAAGGCTCAAATGCATGTAGTGAATCATTTAACGGGAGACGTTTCAGAAGATGAAACTCGAAATGTATTGGTTGAGTCTGCACGCATTGCCCGAGGCAATGTAAAGCCTATTACAGAATGTAAGGTATCAGACTTCGATTATCTTATTGTACCTGGTGGTTTTGGTGCTGCTAAGAATTTATGTTCATTTGCCGTTGATGGTGAAAAAAGTAGGGTAGATAAAGATGTGCTTGCGGTGTGCAACGACTTTGCGAAAGCAAAGAAACCTGTAGCCTATGCATGCATTGCCCCTGCTATTGCAGCCAGTGTATATGGAAACAATGTTAAACTGACCATTGGTAGCGATGAAGATACCGCCAATGCCTTGAATGCGTTAGGGGCATGCCATGTAAACTGTGAAGTAGATGAAGTGGTGGTAGATGTTGAAAATAAATTGGTTACTACGCCAGCCTACATGACGGCACAAAATATCTTACAAGCCCATGCTAGTATTAATAAAATGGTAGAAACGGTACTAGCAATGAAATAATTTGCTTATAGCCCTATAATCGCGTCAATGTAGTAGAAACCTTGTATCCTCTAAAAACCGCGAACACTGTTAATCGCGAGTTTACTAATAACGAAAGGCATAACGAAGCATGCACTACCGTGCCATTGTACGAATTCTAGGGCTCCTTATTGCGCTATTTAGCGTAACCATGATCCCACCTGCTGTGGTATCTCTGATTTATCAAGACGGTAGTGGTTTGCCTTTTACCCTTGCGTTCTTTATTTGCGTAGGTGGCGGTATGGTGCTTTGGTACCCAAACCGCCAGCAAAAAAACGATTTACGAGCGCGAGAAGGCTTTTTAATCGTTGCCCTGTTCTGGTCGGTACTAGCCAGTGTGGGTGCCATTCCTCTTATGTTGCTAGAACAGCCTAGCATGACCGTAACGGATGCTTTTTTTGAATCATTCTCAGGGCTAACCACAACCGGTGCAACGGTAATTGAAGGCATTGATTTCTTACCTCATTCGGTACAGTTTTATCGACAACAACTACAATGGCTAGGCGGAATGGGTATCATTGTACTCGCCGTCGCTATACTGCCTATTTTAGGGGTTGGGGGTATGCAGCTGTACCGTGCAGAAACTCCTGGGCCTGTGAAAGATAATAAAATGACACCGCGTATTGCCGATACAGCAAAACACCTTTGGTATATTTATCTTTCTATCACTATTGCATGCGCCGCTGCGTATTGGTTGGCTGGCATGGATATGTTTGATGCCATTTGCCACGCGTTCTCAACGGTTGCCATTGGGGGCTTCTCAACTCACGATGCTAGCCTTGGCTACTTTAATAGCCCAATGGTGAATGTGGTTTGTACGGTTTTTCTATTAATTGCTGCACTTAACTTTTCACTCCATTACGCAGCAGTGAGTACCCGTTCGGTAAAAGGCTATTTTAACGACCCAGAATTTAAAGCCTTTTTCTTTATTCAAGCCACACTTATCATGCTGTGCTTCTTGGTACTCACGCTATCAGGTTTTTACGACTCGGCTGAAACCGCGCTCGATCAAGCTATGATTCAGGCCGTATCAATCAGTACTACGGCGGGGTTTGCGACTACAGACTTCTCAATTTGGCCCACGTTTTTGCCCATACTACTCATCTTTTCAAGTTTCATTGGAGGTTGTGCAAGTTCAACCGGAGGCGGCTTAAAAGTGGTTCGAGTCTGTTTACTGTTCCTTCAGGGGAAGCGTGAAGTAGACAGGCTTATTCACCCTAAGGCAGTGTATTCCGTTAAGTTAGGAGAACGTGCAATGCCTGATAAAGTAGTAGAGGCGGTATGGGGCTTCTTCTCTGCTTACGCGGTGGTGTTTGTTGTACTTATGATAGGGCTAATTGCAACAGGACTAGATAACTTAAGCGCGTTTACCGCTACCGCAGCCATGCTAAACAACCTTGGTCCTGGATTGGGCAGTGTTGCGTCTAACTATGCGGGCGTAACCGATGCTGGAAAGTGGATTTTAGTGGTGGGAATGGTGTTTGGGCGACTGGAGGTCTTTTCGTTACTGGTACTATTTTCACCTACGTTCTGGCGAAGTTAATACGCTTTCGATACTTGCATTGTTCTATTTACCCAAAGAAGAATGCGCTGGGTTGGAACAGCTTTTCTACATCGCCAATGTATTTTTTGTCGACTAAGAACAGAATAACGTGGTCATTTGCTTCAATAAGCGTATCGCTATGGGCAATGATCACTTGGTCGTCTCTTACTACCGCGCCTATGGTAGTACCAGGAGGAAGTTTAATTTTACCGATTTCTTTACCCACAACTTTAGAGGTATTTTCATCACCATGTGCAATCGCTTCTATCGCCTCTGCTGCACCGCGGCGCAAAGAATATACGTTTACAATATCTCCGCGTCTAACATGGGTAAGTAGGGCCGAAATCGTCGCTTGTTGTGGTGAGAAAGCAATGTCTATTTCACCGCCTTGTACTAAGTCTACATAAGCACTACGTTGAATCAGTACCATGGCTTTTTGTGCGCCCATGCGCTTGGCTAACATGGCAGACATAATGTTAGCTTCATCATCATTGGTCACCGCAATGAATGCATCAACTTGCTCGACATTCTCTTCACTGAGTAACTCTGGATCTGATGCATCACCGCTAAAGACAATCGTCTTGTCTAAGTGAGCAGAAAGGTATTTTGCTCTTTCGTGACTAAACTCAATCAGCTTCACGTTATGTTTGTGTTCAAGTTTTTTCGCTAGTCCTGCACCAATTAAGCCGCCGCCAGCTATCATAATGCGTTTATAGCTAGACTCTAATTTTTGAAGTTCACTCATTACCGCACGAATATGCTTAGTTGCAGCAATAAAGAATACTTCATCATCGGCTTCGATAACGGTAGTACCCAGTGGTCGAATAGGGCGACCACGGCGATAGATTGCTGCCACCCGTGTTTCCACATTGGGCATGTGGTCTTTTAACGCAGATAACGCATGACCTACCAGTAAACCACCATAATAGGCTTTTACCGCCACTAAGCTGGCTTTACCATCAGCAAATTCAACAACCTGTAAAGCACCAGGGTAGTCTATAAGCCGTTTGATAGCTTTAGTCACTAGCTGTTCAGGAGCAATAATGTGGTCTACAGGTATGTCCTGCTGCTTATAGAGTTGTTCTTGGTAAATAATGTATTGTTCTGAGCGAACGCGAGCAATCTTGGTCGGGGTTTTGAATAAACTAAAGGCAACTTGGCAAGCGAGCATATTGCTTTCATCACTGTTCGTTACCGCGATAAGCATGTCGGCATCTTCTGCACCGGCTTTTCGTAATACGTCCGGGTGAGAACCCACGCCATTAACCACCTGTAAATCTAATCGGTCTTGAAGCGCACGCAAGGTATTGGGATCAGAATCGATAACCGTAATATCGTTCTTCTCTCCTACAAGGTTTTCAGCAAGTGTTCCGCCAACCTGACCTGCGCCTAGAATGATGATTTTCATCGGTGTTTATGTGCCTTATTGCTTTTATTTGCTCAACGACTTTACCAGTCTCGCATAGTAGAAACCATCCATTTGTTGCTCGCCAGGTAGGATTTGTCTACCGGGCTTACTCGGTGTTTCGGTTTTTATAACAGGTACTAATGTGGCATCTGCATTGCGTTCTAAAAATGCGCTAATCTGTTGGCTATTTTCTTGTGGCAGAATAGAGCAGGTGGCGTAAAGCAATGTGCCACCAGGCTTAAGTGTTTGCCATAAGCTAGTTAGTATTTCAGCTTGAAGTGCTGCAAGTGCATCAATATCACTAGACTTTCTTAGCCAGCGAATATCAGGGTGGCGGCGTATAACACCAGTGGCAGAGCAGGGTGCATCAAGCAAAATTCGGTCGAAGTGTTGTCCATCCCACCATGTTTCAGGCTTAGCCGCATCGCCTTGCTTTATAACGGGCAAATTGGTTTGCGTATGCTGCAGGCGAGTCATGTTTTCTTCAACGCGCTTTAAGCGGTTCTCGTCAGCATCAAGGGCTAGGCAATACGCTAATTCAGGGGTGCGCTCAATAATATGACCCGTTTTACCACCAGGTGCAGCGCAACAATCTAATACGCGCTCGTGTGGTTGTGCGTCTAAATAATGGGCTGCAAGCTGAGCGGCACCATCTTGTACAGCAAAGTGGCCTTTTTCAAACCCTGGCAGCCCGGTAATGTCCTCTCGGCCTTCTAGTCTGATCGCATCTGCGTGTTCAGCACTTAATGAATAGTTAATCTCAACAGCATCCAATGCAGCAGCGTAATCGGTAATCGATATTTGTTTGGTATTAACCCTTAGCCAAATAGGCGCCATGCCATTGGTAGCTTCGCGCACGGCATCAGCATCTTGACCATAGGCATCTTCTAGAGCCTTATATAACCACTTGGGTAACCCACTAGCAATAATGGGGTTATCGATAGGTTTGTTAACCAGTTCTTGGCGCATAAAGTTACGCAGTACAGCATTAACTAAGCCTTTTAATGCTGTCCCGCCTAAATAAGACGAGGCATTAACGGTTTCGCCCACTGCAGCATGCTGGCTTACGCGAGAAAATGCTAACTGGTATAGCCCCAACAGAATAAGGTGCTCGATTACTTTTTTATTCCCTTTTAAAGGACGGTCGAGTAACTCGCGCAACCAGTGCTGTAATATAGGGAGTTTACGCATGACGCCCAAAGACATTTCTTGGATCCATGCGTTGTCTCTAGGATGATGGCGACGTTGAACACGCTCTAGGCAATCTCTTGACGATTTACCTTGTTCTAGAATTTGGTATATCACCCATGCACAATCGGCACGCAGATTTTTTTGTTTCGGTAATGGAGTGGGTTTCACTATTCTTCCGTACTGGCAATGCAGTTACCTGGTGCGAACCAGTCTTTGCGAGCATTAACGACATCTGCAGCGGGCAATGCTTTTTTCCCAGGTATTTGCAGGGTGTTGATTCGAAGGGCACTTGAACCCGTGGTTACCACAATGCCGTGCTTGTCAGCTTGAATGATAGTACCTGGGGCATCTGAAGTCGGTAAGCCATCAACCACATCCACCGACCAAATTTTAATATTTTGCGACTCAATTTTAGTCCACGCTACAGGCCATGGATTAAAAGCGCGCACGTTTCGTGCAATTTGCTCTGCGCTATCGTGCCAATTAATAAAGGCTTCTTCTTTGGAAAGCTTTTTAGCGTACGTTGCTTCGCTATCATCTTGCTTCACAGGTGAAAGGGTATCAATACTGTTTACTACATCTAATAATGCAGTAGGACCAAGTTCTGCAAGCTTTTCGTAAAGCGATGCACTTGTATCATTTTCGCTAATTGGCAAGGTGGCTATATGCAGCATGTCACCAGTATCTAGCCCTTCATCCATCTGCATGATGGTAACACCAGTCTCGCTATCGCCGGCCCATATCGCCCGTTGGATAGGCGCAGCTCCACGCCATTTAGGCAAAATTGAACCATGCACATTGAGACAACCCAATTTGGGCGCATCAAGTACCGACTTAGGTAAAATTAATCCATAGGCAACCACAATCATTAAATCGGCGTTGATGTCTGCCAATGTTTGTTGTGCTTCGTTATTTTTTAAGCTGGCTGGCTGATAGACTGGAATCTCATGTTCTTGAGCAAGCACTTTTACGGGGCTTGGCGTAAGCTTTTTGCCTCGTCCAGCAGGACGGTCTGGTTGGGTATACACAGCAACAACGTCATGAGTGCTAGATAATAAAGCACTCAAATGCTGAGCTGCAAAATCCGGCGTGCCGGCAAAAATGATGCGTAATGGTTTTATCAAAACTAACCTCAGTCGCGTGCAGCTAAACGTGCTTCTTTTTCAAGCTTTTTACGAATTCGCTGGCGCTTAAGCGGAGACAAGTAATCAATAAACAGTTTGCCTTTGAGATGATCCAATTCATGTTGAATACAAATAGACAATAGACCGTCTGCTTCCAACTCAAATGCTTCACCGTTTTCATTCAGTGCTTTTACCGTAATTTCTTCTGCGCGCTCTACTTTGGCGTAGTTACCTGGAACAGAAAGACAACCTTCTTCACTAATAGTGCTGCCGTCTTTTTTGGTGATTTCCGGGTTGATAAAAACACGAGGCTCGTCTTGATCTTCCGCTACGTTCATTACAACAACTTGAACATGTCTGTCGACTTGAGTAGCAGCCAAACCAATTCCATTCTCGTCTTTCATGGTTTCGAACATATCCGAAACCAATTGTTTAATGTCGTCGTTCACTTCTTCTACCGGTTTTGCTACGGTACGAAGTCGTTCATCGGGAAAACTTAATACGTCTAAAATTGCCATGTGTCGCTTATTTAACCTTTTCGCTGTATAAATTCATATACGATCTAGTCGCTCGTACACTTTACAGTGCCTTTTGAGTTACTATTCTAACGTATATCGAGTTATATCGTGCAGTTTTTTGCTGCCGCGCCACAGTATTGAGGCACAATATCGATATAGTAGTATTGTCTGAAATTTCAACAGTAAATGGCAGTGGAAAAATTGCGGAAGGTTAATTTGAAAAATCGATTGAAGAAAGCAGTATGTACAATGGTATTGGCTATGGCGTGTTTCGCCGCATTTTCAGCAATGGCCAAACCCTTAAAAGAAACTGCACCGCAAACTTATACTGTGAAGCAAGGTGATACCTTATGGGGCATCGCTAATCTTTTTTTAAATCAGCCATGGCTGTGGCCTGAACTTTGGCGTCACAACACCCAAATAGATAACCCGCATTTAATATACCCAGGTGACATTATCTCGGTGTCTTACATCAATGGTGAACCCGTATTTTCGATAAATCGAGCTAAGCCAAGCCTAGTGCTTTCGCCTGGTTCTGCCCGAAGAGTAAAGAGTGCGCCTATAGAGACCTTATCGTGGTCGGTATTAGCTCCCTATATAAAACAACACACCCTACTTTCTGAGGAAGAGTATGAATTACTCCCCCATTTATTGGGAAATCACGATGGTAATGTGAGTTTTGTGTCTAACGACTTAGTGGTAAGCCAAAAAGAAAACCGCACTGAAGATCAGTATCAGGTGGTAAGAAAGCAATCTATTATACGCAATATGCAAGGTAAGGTGCTTGGTGTGCAGCTCACCCACGTAGCCAAAGCTAGCTTAGAGACTGACGTGTCGTTACCAAAGGCTAGAATGGTAAAACTTTCAGATTCAAATCAAGAAGCGAAACGTGGAGATAAGTTACTTACTGGTGACTTCACGTTAGACAATGATTTAATTCTGCAAGAAGCAACGTCACAACGAGGTTTTGTAATTGGCGACTTACACGATCACGACTTACTCGGCCGCTACGATGTGGTGGTGCTAGATATCGGCGCACGTGAGCTAACGGCGGGTACCGTGATGGGTATCTACGCTGGTGGCCCTGACATTATAGATGGTGAAGAACCTCAATACGCTAGCAATAGTGATGTCATAAAAGGAAACGGACTTTTTACAGATAAAGTACAGCAACCTGCACTTAAAATTGGTGAAGTCATTGTGTTTAAAACTTTTGAGTCAGCTAGCTACGGCATTATAACTCGAGCGAAAGAAGGCGTAAGACGCGGCTTCATTGTGGCAAAACCCTAACACGTTATTGCCGCTTATTATTTAGGAGCGGCTATGACAACTTTCCAGCCACATGAAGTAAGCAGTAATGCTGTTAAAGCATTGGATAAAGTCCTAGGCAAAGAACAGATTGCATGGCTGACAATGGCTTCAGCAATAAATATCGCAACAGGGAAGTGGCTTAAGGCGCTTGAAGCAGAATCCCTTAGCGCACTAGCATTATTGGATGGTATTCATAAAACCGCTTTCACTTCGGGCGCTCTCCATACCCTTACACAAGCAATTTCTCCTAACTTACTTGAAAAAGCGACACGCTGGCATGCTTCACATGCCAAGCATCATATTGTCACCCTAGGGTGCACAAACTACCCTGAGCGATTAAAGACCCTGCCAAATCCACCATTGGTGTTATTTGTTATAGGTAACATTAATACGTTAGTGATGCCTCAAATAGCGATTGTAGGGAGTAGACGGGCGAGTCATCAAGGTAAGCAAATAGCTACTGATTTTGCCGAAGCGTTAGCAAGTAACGGCGTAGCAGTAACCAGCGGGTTAGCAGCAGGAATAGATTCAGCTGCGCACAAAGGTGGTTTGGTGTGCGAAGGCGGCACCCTTGCGGTAATGGGGACGGGGCCTGATATTGTGTACCCCCCTAAAAATGTATCGCTACACCGAGACATCGTGAATGCAGGGGGCGCTTGTATTACCGAGTTCTTTCCAGGTGTATCTGCTAAGCCTTGGCATTTTCCCCGAAGAAACCGAATAATTGCTGCTATGTCGCTTGGAACCCTAGTTATAGAGGCAAAAATAAAGAGTGGTACCTTGATAACTGCGAATTTGGCCGCAGATATGGGGCGTGAAGTATTTGCAGTTCCTGGAAGTATCTTCCATGCTTACTCCGAAGGATGTCATTGGTTAATTCAGCAAGGCGCTAAGCTGGTAACCTGTGTTGATGACATTTTCGATGAAATTGTAGTGTCGACTGGTGAGAGAGAATGCCAGAACGAAGCGTTAAGTAAAAAAAGTGAAGTGAATAACTTGGCAACCGATAAATTATTAGATAGTGTGGATTACGACATCACCGCTATTGATGTTATAGCGCAGCGCTGTACCTCTCCTGTTAATGAGGTTATGGCATCATTATTAGAATATGAGTTGCGTGGTTTAGTAGCCGCTGTCCCTGGTGGCTACATTAAATTGAGGGGAAAATAATATGTTCGATATCCTCATGTACCTGTTTGAAAACTTCATTCACAGTGAAACTGAAATTCGAGTCGATCAAGACGAGCTTACCGAGGAGTTGGTACGCGCGGGTTTCCATCATGATGAAATCTACAAAGCATTAGCGTGGCTTGAAAAGCTAGCGGCTTTGCAAGAAACAGATATTAAGCCTTATTTTTGTAAAGGGATTAGTACCAGCCTCAGTCGTATTTATACGCATGAAGAGCAGATGCGATTAGACGTAGAGTGCCGTGGCTTCTTGTTATTTTTAGAGCAAGTGGGCGTGGTAGATGCGTCAACGCGAGAAATGGTAATAGACAGAGTAATGGAAATAGACTCTTCTGAATTCTGTTTAGAAGACCTAAAGTGGGTAGTGCTAATGGTACTGTTCAATGTGCCAGGTAAAGAAAAAGCCTACGCACAAATGGAAGATTTATTATTTGATGAACCTGACGGCGTGTTGCACTAATGTGCTTCATGTCGTGCTAGTTGCTGGTTTATGTCGAAAATTGATCATTCACTTTTCTCTGCGCACGAACATGCCTTAGAAGACGCTTTCGGTGATTGTCCCGATTGCGGTAAACCACTGCATATAAAAAACAGCAAATCAGGCCCTTTTATTGGCTGCACCGGTTACCCAGATTGCCACTTCAGCAAGCCATTACACGATAAGCAAACCACCTTATTAAAACTACTGGATGGGGTTACCTGCCCAGAGTGTGATTCTACCTTGGCTATTAAGAAAGGGCGTTTTGGTATGTTTATAGGCTGTACCAATTTTCCTGAATGCCACTATATTTCGCCAATTAAACAGCAAGAAGACACCCACGTTACTTGCCCTAAGTGTCAAAAAGGACAACTTGCGTCCCGCACCAATAAATACGGTAAGCAGTTTTTTGCGTGTGACCATTATCCCCAGTGTCGTTATGTGCTAAATTTCACGCCAGTAAATGAAGCATGCCCCGATTGTGGCTGGGCCGTTCTGATAAAAAAGAAAGGCCAAATTTGTTGCCCTCAGCCAGGGTGTAGCTTCAAAAAAGACGATAAATAACACCTACAGAGAAAAGCACTAATGAGTATCCCGACCAAGGGGCAAGTAGACACTAGCGACCCCATTGTATCCGCGTTTAAAAATGGTGACTTATTGGTTTACCCTACTGAAGCGGTTATGGGCATAGGCTGTGACCCAGACAACGAAGCGAGTGTGTTAGCGCTCTTAGCATTGAAGCAGCGCCCCATCGAAAAAGGGGTAATTTTGATTGCCGCTAACTATTCTCAGCTATTACCTTATATAAATGATGAAGCCATACTTCAGCACAGACGTACTGAAATTGTGTCCAGTTGGCCTGGGCCAAATACTTGGCTGCTACCCAAGTCGGCGTCGACGCCACAGTGGTTAACTGGCAAGCATGAAAAAATAGCGGTTCGAGTAAGCAACCATCCAGTGGTTAAAGCTTTATGTGAAAAGCTAGAAAAGCCACTTGTATCTACAAGTGCCAACCTAACTGGCCAACAACCCGCAATCACCCAGCAGGACGCAATCAATATATTTGGTGATAGTGTTTTCTATATTGATGGAGAAGTAGGTGGCCACGCTAAACCCAGTACCATCCGTGACGGCGATACCGGAGAGATAATAAGATCATGATTGACCCCCAACACGTAAATCAACAGTTAGACGGTAAAGACGCCGATGAAGTAATAGAACAAGTAAAAGCATACTTACTATCATTGCAGGACAACATTTGCCAAACCTTAGAACTTGCCGACGGCAAAGGACAGTTTAAAGAAGACTCTTGGGTTCGCGAGGAAGGCGGTGGCGGGCGTTCACGGGTTATTAAAAACGGCGCAGTAATAGAGCAAGGTGGGGTTAACTTTTCTCATGTATTTGGAAGTCAGATGCCGGCGTCTGCCACGGCTAACCGCCCAGAACTTGCGGGTAGAAACTTTCAGGCCATGGGGGTCTCGTTGGTTATTCACCCACACAACCCCTATATTCCGACGTCTCATGCAAATGTACGCTTTTTTATTGCCGAAAAAGAAGGTGAAGCGCCTATTTGGTGGTTTGGCGGTGGGTTTGATTTAACCCCGTTTTACCCCTTTAAAGACGACGTAGTGCATTGGCACAATACCGCAAAGAAATTGTGTGCTCCCTTTGGTGAAGACGTGTATGGGAAATATAAGAAGTGGTGTGATGACTACTTCTTCTTAAAGCATCGTAATGAAACACGTGGGGTAGGCGGTTTATTCTTTGACGATTTAAATGATTGGGGGTTTGAAACTTCATTCAACTTTATGCAGGCAGTGGGTAATGGTTTTGTTGATGCTTACGTACCTATCGTAGAAAAGCGAAAAAGCACCTCATACGGTGAAAGAGAGCGTGACTTTCAGCTCTATCGACGTGGTCGCTATGTAGAATTCAACTTGGTATTCGATAGAGGCACTTTGTTTGGGTTACAAACTGGTGGTAGAACCGAATCAATTTTAATGTCTATGCCACCACTTGCGCGATGGGAGTATTGCTATACTCCAGCTCCAGGTAGCGCGGAAGCAAAGCTAACTGACTGGCTTCAGCCTACAAACTGGTAATATTTTGCACCATGGGTTCTTCCTGTGGTGCCATTCCCTTGATCCACATCAAATTCCCTTATTACCAAGGTATGTAGCTAGATTGCACCTTGCGCTGGATCAAATTATTTTCTTTTTAAACGTTTACAGTGTCGTCATTATCATTAAACACATGAGAGACACACAATGCGTACACACACACTTTCAGCCATATGTATTTCTTTAGCGCTTGCCGCTCCTTTTGCTTCAGCTCATGAAAAGGGTGATTGGATAGTTCGTGGTGGATTAACAACCGTTGCGCCCGACGAATCAACCTCTAACATCATTGCCGGTGGTAGCGATTTAGGTGTAGCACTGACTATCGATAACGATACCCAGTTAGGATTAAACGTTGCTTATTTCATCACCGACAATATCAATGTTGAATTGTTGGCCGCAACGCCGTTTACTCACGATGTGAATTTTTCAGTCAACGATCCACTAGGGACAGGCAATACATTGGGAGAAGTCACGCACTTACCCCCAACTGTTACTGTTAACTACTACTTCAACGATGCTAATGCTGCTTTTCAACCTTATATTGGTGCAGGTTTAAACTATACCTTTATCTTTGATGAGTCATTTACGGATGCAAATAAAGAAGCAGGCCTTGAAGATTTGTCTTTAGATAATTCTGTAGGTATTTCTGCACAAGTGGGAATGGACTATCAAATAGATAAAGAGTGGCATGTTAATGCGTCAGTACGTTACATCGATATTAATACCGAAGCGTCATTTACCGTAGGTGGTGCAGAAGGTAGCGTAAACGACATTGATATTGACCCTTGGGTTTATACATTGTCTGTAGGCTATACATTCTAAGATTCATCTAATGAGGTAAGTTACGTTTATATAAGTGGCCTCTTAAGCTTGGATAACCTTGAATCTTAATCTGAAGCGTTCCGTATCTCACGGAGCGCTTTTTATTTAGTATTAATCATATGCGTGGCAAGTTGATCTAGCGCGTTAAGAAGTTGCTGCGCCAACGGAAGGTCATCAACCGTCTCGTGCATGGCTTTTCGCATACAGTACATCCACTGGTCTTTTAATTCTGGTGTAACACTAAAAGAAAGATGTCGTGAACGTAGCCGTGGGTGACCATATTGCTGCTGATAGGTATCAGGCCCGCCTAACCATAAACTTAAATAAAGAAAAAACACTTCTCTGATTCTATCTGTTGGCTGAGGATGAATAGCGTAAAGCTCTTTTGCAATAGGATCATCACGCATAATGTCATAAAAACGGTTTGCCAAAAGGCGTACCTTATCCTCTCCACCTATTCGGTAATATGGTGTAGTCTCTGACACAGCAGGTTTTTCCTTTCGTATCGATTTAAAGAAGTTAGACATTCCCATGACAGACAGCCTTATTAATAACAATTCAATGAAAAAGTTTGCCGTTTTCGGTAACCCTATAGTTCAGAGTCTATCACCAACTATTCATCAAATGTTCGCTAAGCAATGCGGCGAGCAAATTAGTTACGAAAAAATCCTCGCCCCAGAAGATGGTTTTACGCCTGCAGCGAACACATTCTTATCGCAACCTGGCGCGGTAGGCTGCAATGTCACTATGCCTTTCAAACAAGATGCCTTTGCGCTTGCCAGTGTAGACGACCAAGCTGCGTTAGATGCAAAAGCGGTTAATACATTAATGAAGCGTAGCGATGGCACCGTTGCAGGTTTTAATACCGATGGCGTAGGGTTAGTTAATGACTTACTTAATCATGGTGTACAACTGCAAGGTAAACGCGTGCTATTAATAGGTGCAGGTGGAGCGGCAAGAGGCGTAATAGCACCGCTTATTGCTTCAGGTATTGCATCGCTACATCTTACTAATAGGACAAACGCGAAAGCTGAAACAGTGGCAAGTGAAACGGGTGGAGGTAAGGTGAAGGTAGTAGGTATAGAAGACTGCGATAAAGTAGCTCCACATATCATTATTAACTCAACCGCAGCGAGCTTAAGCGAAACTCTGCCTTTTGATATGAGCGCAACGTTATTTAAAGAATGCGAAACAGCGTATGACATGGTTTATCGCGCAGATCCGACTTACTTTATGCAACAAGCATTATCGTTAGGTGCGTTACAGGTACTTGATGGTTTAGGTATGCTGGTGGAACAGGCTGCCGCGTCATTTACAATATGGACAGGCTACAAACCAAAGACCAGTGCGGTAATTGATGTATTACGTAGCCAGTTAAAGGCAAAGTAATCGAGAATGGTATAAGCAAGCAGGCCGTTAAGCCTGCTCTTCTCTATATTCATCTTTTAATTTTACGTAGTTCAACGCTGACTGTTTTAGAAAGGCTGTCTCGCTTTCCTTTAATGGGCGTTTCTTCACAGCTGGGTTCCCAACATAAAGGTAACCACTTTCGAGTCGCTTATTTGGTGGTATTAAAGCACCAGCTCCAATAAAGACATCATCCTCTACAATAACACCGTCCATTACGATGGCGCCCATTCCTACCAAGATACGATTTCCAAGCACGCAGCCATGAAGCATACATTTATGCCCTACGGTAACGTCATCTCCAATAATAAGGGGGAAACCATTAGGGTTAGAAACGGATTTACGAGAAACATGCAACACACTGCCATCCTGAATATTACTGCGTGCTCCAATTGCAATGTGATTTACGTCACCTCGAGCAGCGACTAAAGGCCAGATACTTGCGTCTTCGCATAAGGTAACGTCGCCAACAATAACAGCTGACTCATCTATATAGCAGCGTTCGCCGAGTGTGGGAGAAGTTGATTGATAGTTTCTGATTGTCAAAACTGCACCTTTATATATAAATTCATCTGTTGAGAAAGCATTAAAACAGAGAATAGGGGTGAAGAACCAATCTTATTCAACCATTGCCTAAGTAAAAATAGGCAATGAGACTAATAGGAAATCAGTGAAAATCCGAATTTATGTGTGATTTATAGGCTGTGCGGTTGGTATTTTAAGCACTTAAACGAAATGTGACACTTTTTTGAAATCAGAGGTTGACGCAGGCTCAGAAATCTCTAGAATGCGCATCCGCTTCGACAGGAAAGTGAAACAACTTAGACTGACAAAGCAAGTCACTACTTACCTTTAAGGTCAAGTGTGACGGGGTTTTAAAGAAAACACTTCAGAAAATAAATTTTCAAAAAGTGTTGACACTGAAAACTTCAAGCGTATAATGCGCACCTCACTCGAACAGGGTGAGTCACCAAAAAGCAACGGCTTACGGTGAGGTTACGTTAAGTGGCCACGTTCTTTAACAATTTAGACAAGACAATCTGTGTGGGCACTCATTAAGAGTGTCACACAACGACGATTCATATTCGATATATTTAATTGAAGAGTTTGATCATGGCTCAGATTGAACGCTGGCGGCAGGCCTAACACATGCAAGT